>Ga0209137_1002171_pt1 | contig 17563 bp, 23 predicted proteins | sample SaaInl5LU_22_DNA_FD_184642 | JGI IMG/M metagenome (GOLD analysis project Ga0209137, IMG submission 184642) | Marine microbial communities from expanding oxygen minimum zones in the Saanich Inlet - ESP_105LU_22_DNA (SPAdes) (version 2) | ecosystem: Environmental > Aquatic > Marine > Intertidal... | reverse complement strand
TCTTGTGGTTACGTACACTTTATCGAATTTGGACACGAACCACTCCCCGAAACGGAATACGAAGACGAGGTTGGACTCCTTGATCACATGTGTTTGATTTACGGTGAAAAGATTTCCCGTGAAGAGCATGACTCGGACGAAAATATTGTCTACGTGTACCCAAAAGTTATCAAGGAGCACGATATCAATTACTGGCTCGAAATCGCCGAAAACAGCTGGGGTATCAAGGACCGAAACGCACTCAACGAATTCATCGAAGATAACGAACTCGAAGATCACGTGGACTGGCAAGTGCTTTACGATAATTTACCAAAGATTTACTACCCAAGTGAACGTGTCTATTCAGATTGTGAAAGTGAAAGTGAAACTGAATCAGAAATCGAGGAAGGTGAAATCGTATCCGATGACGAGCCGGAAAACTACGGTGAAACTGAAACTGAAACCGACAGCGACAGTGAATCGTCCACGTACATCGAACCGCCATCAAAAAGAAGAAAATACGTCGACTATTCAGACACCGAATCTGAGATCGACGAGACCTAATTGTATCTTTCAACCGTGTTTATGCAGAGCGGGTAAAAATGGATTTTGTGTTAAACATAAACAAGAGGGAGATGCAGTAGACGCATTAGTTAAACTTAAATCAAGCTTTTAATAAATATTTACAGTATCTTTCATTCAAATTCCCCATAGGCGAATACTCGAAAAATAGGTGGACGAGCGCTCCCGTGAGAACGAGTGCCCGTGTATCTTTCACGAATTTGGTAACACCTGTATAGATAAGTAGTGTTAAAATACCTATGAGAATAGCCTCGATGAGAACAACTGAGAATGGACGCGCAATCATTAAAGTTCACTAAGAAAAAAATACCTAAGTGGTCTCTTGGTACATTCCAAATTATACAACAATCATCATCATGGCTGAAATCGTGTACCTCACCGACCTTGTTAAGACTCTCATCGACGAAGTGAAAACGCTTCGTGTGGAAAACCAGCAGCTTCACGAGGAAGTCAAATCTATCCGTGAAGAAATCAAACCAAAGAAGCGCGTAGCAAAACCAAAGGAACCCGCTGAAAAGTGTGTGTGTAAAACCATCAAAGGAACACCGTGTAAAAATGGTCGTTTACCTGGAAAAGATGTGTGTGCGAAACACGTGAACGCGAAAGAACCTGTGGCGAGTACATCTACGGCGCCACCCCCACAAAAGAAAACGAGGACAAAAAAACCTGTCGTAAAAAAGGTTGTCCCCGTGCATAATCACCCGATCGGGCAACCACCTGAAGAAGGTGTCATTTGTGAACTTTGTGAAACACACGGGGATATTCTAGATCCGGATATGCCCGATGCGGAGTTTGAGGTTGTACCTGTGAATGGTCAATCTCTAGAGGAACGTCTACGTATCATGTTAGAGAATGAAGGAGAATAAAAAAATACCGTGTAATAAGTAAAAATGAGTGATCCCGTACGTAACATGATGTCTCTATTGGATGAGCACAAAACTGCTCTTCCAGAAAATGTGTATCTCGAGATGTGTAATGAACTAAAAAGAATGTACGCATCTGGAGACACAGTCCGTGATAATTACATATTGAATCTTACAAATGACTATCTAGGTCTCATGGAACAAAACGAAACACTCCGAAAAGAAATCACACAAATGAAACGTGATCTCGTGCGCGCGAGGATGGCGCGTTTCGATGACGTATCTGTTCCTGTCTCTAACTCGAGAACATTCCTGGAAAATTTGTTAGGTGCTTCCAACGTCAATCAAACTGAACTGACACACGAAGACATGCCATTACCACCCCTTCGCATTAGATTTTAGATGACCAATTGTTTCTCGTGACCAACTTTGAGTGTCGTGTTTACGATCACATCGTATCCCGCGTCTGTAATGTTTTTACAGAACGCCACGTCTTCGGAGCACATATCTCGCACGAGTGTTCCATCTTCTCGTTCTATTTCTTGTAATGGATAAGAAAAGTAAGGATACTTTAATTTCTCTAAAACTTCCCTTCGTATCGCCATGAATCCCATACCGTTATATGCGACTTTCATGTATTTGGGTGCGCCCTCGAGGTCTTCAAGGCGTAAAAATTTAAATGAGCCGTATTTTTTAAAGTAGTCCAAGTCCCAATTCTTCACGGCCGCGTAGTGCTTTAGGTCAGTCATTCTATACACACCTGATACTACCGGGTGTTTATCGGTGTCTTCGATGAGTTCTATGATTTGTTCTGGTATGAAAAACATATCACTATCTATGGTGACCCACACGTCATAATTTATGTTTCCACCAAATGGCTTTTGTTCGGAACCTCTCAATACATCGAGACCAAGCGTTTTCATTCTGGCAAATGATACAAAACTACTGTACTCGTTTACCATTGATACACTGTAACCTCTTCTCGTCAGTTCTAAAAGTGTTTTAGACCAGTTCATGAGAAATGACCCTGAGAACGTTCTCCCTGGAAAGGCTATGATAACACGCTTCATTACATGAAACTACATAAAAGTCTTTAATAATATTAAGATGCATCATCTCGTGCGAATGTTCTACTTTGAGATGAAGAGACAGCTCGCGCATACGATAATCACAGAGGGCATAGGAAATTTCTTGAAACGGGTGTTTTCGTTCAACAAACATAAAGTTGTAGCGCGTGATATTGGTAAGAAATAATGAGAACGAGACGAGTGCGAAAAACACGGAACGACGACCCGGACTACGTGGTCGAAAACGACTCGGATGATGAACTCGAACAATACTACGAAGTTCCGCCGAAGCCGTATTACGGAAATGGATTCAAGATCACATTCGATAGCCGTGCTGAGAAACATCGATTCATGCGAACCGTGGGTTCTAAATACTTGAGTAAGCTTTGAGTTTACATGTTATACATGATGGGTGGTGGTGTGTAGTTTTCCATCTTTCTGGTAAACGCCAAGTAAAGGGCGAGGACGATGACCAATACTATGATGGCCACGTCCCACGCGGGTTTGCTCTTTCTACCCCAGCTCACGGTGAAGAAAACGCCGAGGAATACACCGAGTGCTCTCAAAAATATTTCGAGAAAAATGTTCATTTAGTATAAATATAGATTTTAATTAAACCTAAGTCAGATTTAGTCCCTGTAATAACAAATAACAAATAAGATGCCGTATTCTGGAACCAAAGAAGAGATAAGAGAGAAGAAGAGAGCAAATGAAAAGCGACGAAGGGCGGAGACCAACGAAGACTTCCGCGTCCAAGCGAATCGGCTCATGAAGAAGCTACGGGCCGCTTTCGAACTGAACGAAGAACAGCGATCTCAAGGGATCACAGTGCGTGGCTTAGAACCCAAGCCGAAGAAGGCGACCTTGGAGAAGTACGGAATAGAGGTGTTCTTACAAGACACGAAAGAGTTCATACAGGTGCGAAGACCACAGTTCAGCGAGAACTTCACCAGAGTGGTTCCACAGCCAACACAGCAGTCAAAAGAAGTGCCAGAATCGCTCGTTCAACTCATTCAGGTCAAACAAAGCTTTGATAAGGCAAAAATCACAGACGCTTCGGATGCTACCAAGTTCCGGCGATGGAGAGATTTCAAGAACATAGTTCAAGAGAGCCAATGTGAAAACATAGTGACTTGGTTCAACAATGGCAAGTGGATAGACTATATCAACAACAAGACGCAGGTTAGGAACACGAAAATGAGCTACTTTAAAGCTTTTTACTTCATCATCAAACACGATTTATTACCTGGAATCACATATGAAGGTAAGAAGCAGATGACGGAAGAGAGTAGAAAATATACGGTTCAGTGTTATCATAATGACCCACCACCAGAAGTGGAAGTTCCAAAACTAGAAGTTTTTGTTAACGAACACGAAAAACAATCTACTGATAAAAGTGTTGATGAGTTTTTTGAACTTTCTGAAGATCATGAAGGATCCGTGAAAATCGCAACATGGAACTGCTCAAGTGGATTCACTACACAGTTTGAACACTTTCGGGACTTTATGAAAACCCGAGCTGAGCCTTATATAGATATTTTATGTCTTCAAGGTATGCCCATGACTCAATCGGGTAAACATGATGACGCACACACTCTATTTGAAGAATGTGGTTTTACTTATGTTTACGATGAAATGGGTCCTGATATTGTATGCCACACGATGACTTTATTCAAAAGGTCGTTTCTCGACAGTTTTGCAGTTTTACCTCGAGAAGGAAATACCCGAAAAGATCTTGAATTTTATCATGTAAAGCAGAAAGGTACCGAATTGGATTCTCTCGATGGAAATTTTATGTTATGCAATGCATACTTCCGTCATGGTATTCCCAGAGATTCTATGTATTGTGAGATTGATAATTACAATGATCTAATTGGTAGTCCTTATCAAGTTATAGTTGGTGATTTAAATTATGATGCCCATGATGACATTGAAACACAGGGGGTTTTGGCAGTAAGAAGTATGACTCCAGATGGTATTTCAACATGTAATGGGTATCGCGCAGATCATATACTCAGCGATATTCATGTGATGTCAATGGTCGATGAGAGATTTACAAGGGGAAAATATAAGGGATATACACAAATCTCTGGTAACCATTTTCATCAACCCGTTTATGGGTTTTTTGTACCACATGGGGACTATTCCATATACCAATGTCAGCAATTTTATGACACACAAAAACAACTTGGATGCTTTCCTCATTTAAATAAAATTCAAACTCCAACCATGTAATTACAATCTTTTAATAATATACTGCCTAAGTCAGATTTAGTCCCTGTAATAATCACTTAAAAAATGAACAACCTCACATTCGATGAGTGTAGATGTCGTGCTAACGATGCTCTATCTAGACTCGAAGGATATTCTATCACAAAGGAAGACCTAGAAAGATGTTTGAAAGATTGGTACGACCGCGGAAATAATTACTGTTTGAGTATGATGGGTGTTAAACACATGTATCGGCGAATGCCTAAAAAACCATGGGCAACCAAAGAATGGGTGGCTATGAGAGATATCAAGTTGTACAAATTTATGATGGACAAGTTTTCAAATGTATTTTGGGAAAAGGTTTGGGGTGGTGGGTATTCACTCATCCCAAGATCTCCTAAATTCAAAACCTTTCACGATGTAGATGAAACTTTGCGATCCGAAAAATTCTACAAGATGTGTCGACAAGAGATAGAGGGTTTAGAGAATTGGGGTTAGTGTAATAAAGGAATGACTAAACAAAAATTCAATCGTGAGCTACTTGATGCAACTCTCATTCTAAACACCAACTTCCTCATGGATATTCATAGACGTGGTGTTAGAGCTTAGAAAAATAGACTTGTATTATATAAATGATTCGAACACAAGTATTTTCCTTCCCAGTTTTTGGCCGTAAAAGAAGACGAAGACGCCCCATATATAATAGTTCTGGAGACGATGATATATGGGATGTAGACCCAGATGATAAACGACGGGTCAATGAGAATAAAAATTGGCGAAGGCATCATCCAGAAGAAGAGGCGTGGGACATAGATAAGGAACGGGATGCGGTCATGTATAAGAGGGAAGCGCTAGAAGCGTGTTTGAGAGCGGAGTATGTTGAAAAGGAAGATGAGGAAGATGAAGAAGGCTTAGAAAAATAGACTTGTATAATAATATGGAAGTATCTTTGTATGTTTACAAACGAATGAAACTTCGCGAAAAGTTCAAACTGTATTGGTTACGTAAACAATTTGATTACGCCTACATGAGACTCGGAATATATACGTCGCGCACGTCTTCGAGTAACATAAGACTAATCCGAGCGTGTAAATGGGAAGATCGGATGTACGCGAAAGACCAACAAATAAATGATTACGTACATAAGATGAATTTAAAATATGCGTGAGTATTATAAAATGGCTACTCAACAATCACAGAAAAAGAAAGGTGTCCCAGTCGGGGTGATCATAGGCGGTGTGAGTGTAGCTTTGGTACTTGGAGGTATCGTTTTTATGGCAGTGAGACAAAAGAACTCTAATTAATCTCCATATACAAAATTATCCGATCCTCCTCCGAAAGGTTTTCGGCCCAGTGAGGGTGTCTCGCGTCTAGAACAATGTGTTTCCCATTTTCTTCTATGACGTCTCCAATCTTAGAGTGGTGTAGAATGCAGTACCCGAATGGTACATCTATACCCAAATGATAAGTAAACTTATAGTTAGGTCCTACGTCGTCCGTGTGTAGTTTGAGTTTAACTCCACCTTTCATGAGTGAAAATCCCGCGACCTTTATGCCTTCGATGGATGATAAGAGTGCGTGGGTCTTCGGACACATTTCACAGTTTCCAGTCACGGGGTGTCCGTCCCACACGAGTGGCCAACTGATCCAGTCTTCCGCCACGTGGTCTTGACCACCCTTGAGCCATCCGTGTTTACCCGAAGCATACATGGCCACGACTTCTTTCAGGTGTTCCGACCCAACCCATTCTCCTTCTTTTCTAGGTGTTTCAGATATGAATTCGTGGGGAAGCTTGCGTACCTCCTCGCGAATGGTTTTGTAATGTTCTTTTAACTCTTTCAGGAGCATCTTACACGTGTAGCGTTTTATTTTTTTATCTCGTTATTTTAAATGTCACCACCAAAAACTATAAATTCGTCATTCATGAAACAGATGAACAAGGAAATCAGTGCGATGAAGAGAGAAATAAACGCACTCATCCGAACCATCACACCAAAGAAACGTGCGTCTACCAGAAAAAAATCTACCAAAAAGTAAATGTACTCTTTATTGTGTAAACCGATAATACTCCCACCTCCATCACCACAGACACAAGACGTCATGATGATGGGCGTTAAAACGTGTAGAATAGTAGTAGTTCGTCCTACCCAAAAAGAGAACGTATATGAATTAGAGATCGTCGAAGATGCCCCACCATTAACAGTTGACTAAAGAAAACGTGCGATACGTTCGTAAGTATGGATGATCTCAAAAATGCGATGCAAATCATAGACAGACACGCAGATAAGTTACCCGAAGGGGAGTATCTGGAGTTCTGTAATCTCATGCGTAATTTGTATGAAGATAAACAAGGTAACGTAGATGATGTGAGAAGTGTGTTTACGGGTGTATACATAGAACAAGAAGGGTTCGAACAAGATGCGTCCGACTATTTTCAAAAACAGTTCGAGGAACGCATGTATGATATGGATATACGTTTGAAATCAAACGAGATGGACTTAATTCGAGACATGATACGTGAACTCAGACCTTTACAGAGAATCACAAAGAATATAAAACGTAACATCATAGAACACTTTTCGAACATAAACGAAATCACGTTACCGGAAAACACGGAGGAGTGTTTCAAGGAATACATAGGTACCGAGAAGGATTTGAACCACGTGTGTAAGTCATACATGAGCATAGAGAATCAATTTCGATCTATCGTCATATCTGATTTAAACACTAGATATAGAGAACTTCAATTTCAGGTGGATCTATTGACCGAGGATAGAATGTTGTAGAAAAAAAATATTTTTTTTACTTTCTTTTTTTAGAAAAAAGTTTTGAAAATAAAAAAAGTTTTTTGTAATTAAATCATCATCGTAGCGATCTGACCCACGACCGCCTTCACGGGTGAAGGTGTGGTCATTTTCTGTTTCTTTCGTGAACTCTCGGAGGGGGTTCTCTTCCTCTTTCTACTCGGTTCGACTTTAGACTTTTTAGTACTTGATTTAGAGGCACTCTTAGACGCCGGGCGCTTCGCCCCACCCATCGTGTTTCGCTTCACTTGTTCGAGTTTTTTCTTTTGTGCGCTCGTTCGTTTTGCCTCCGCCGTTTTGCTCGAGTAAATTTCGTTTGCGGGTACACCTTTTACGCCTCTACACGAAGCTATTATGTATATGGCTTCTTTGTTTGGTTCTTCACTAAGAAATGTGGATACGTTCTTTTTAGGGGGAGTGTATATTTTGTCTACATTCATCATGTTTACGTTCTTTTGTGTGTGATACTGTTTGCCCAAGCCATTTTTAAGTTTCAATTCTGGTAACTCGTATATACCCGTCCAATAGTATGGATCGTGGAACTGTAACAACGTGTCTGGATATTGTTTGTTTTCTTCGACGACCGAAAACTTTTTGGGTAAGTTCGAAAGAAGTGCGTTGAGACTCTGTCTCGTCGCGAGTTTTTTGGCGAGTGCCTCGGCGCCCTGATATGTCAACTGGTCACCCAATTCTACCGGCAAAATGAGCATTTTGTTTTTGGGCACACTCTTCGTTCTCTGTTTAGTTGGTGAATAGTCTTTGCCGTGTGCTAACACGAAATAGACGGGTATTTCACCGCGTATGGCCTTCTTTATGAGAGACATCTTGAAATATACACACAAAATATTTCACACAGGCCAACTGGGTATGTTTTCAATTTTCTTATCAGTTGGATTTTTAGAGTATAGTATCCCCAAGGCAAACCCACTCACGACAGATAATAGTACTTTCTTCATTTATTTGTAGTCCCCAAAAAAATGTAGTATACTTATAAGATGTCTTCTGGTGATGAAGAACTGAGCATGAAATTCTGTGAGGGAAACCCCTCGGATGAAAGGTGTTCTTGCTACAACGTCATGTACGCAGACTGTGAAAAGACACCCGATATACCTGGGTGCAGAGAAGCTAACGCGTGGAAGAGCAGTATTTTGGAAGTCATCCCAAAAAATGCGGCATTCGATACCCAGAGAGAACTCGCTTCGCGTGAGATCGATTTGAGACGTCACTGTGGAACTGAGGTGTGTTCCAAGGACAAATACAGACCAGTAGATTATAAGGATTTAGAAAACATGGGTCTCTGTACATTCCAATTGGATATATGTTCCTCGGACGTCCAAGTAGGGGAGTCCGTAAACGCAAAGTACTTTAGAGACTGTAGCCTTAACGAGACACCCTTCATAGATTTGGATTCCGTGTACGGCCTCGATTCTTCCGTGATGTATGGTGGTGATATACGAACGGCCGAGAACGCCGCGTTCGTTGCCGCAAAGAACAAAATTCTTCAGTTGAAACTCAGACGCGAACAACGAGCCGAAGAGGAAGAATATCGCGCAAAGAAGGAACTCGAGAAGGAAAAACAAATCGAGATTCAGGATGAAAAGTACGACGAAGACACGAAGAAAAAAAGAATCGCGATAGTCGTGGGTCTAGCGGTATTGGCTCTTATAATCCTTATTACAATTTTAAATCTTAGATAGTTATAAGATGTCTGAGATAGTGGACGAGGCCTTTTGTGCCAAGGAAGAGAATAAGACTGACGAGAGGTGCTCTTGCTACAACACGATATTCAGAGACTGTGAAACTGAACGAGGCATACCAGGGTGTAAAGAAGCCATGCAATACGTTGACGATACACTGGCTAACATTCCAGAAACTGTGGGTCCACACAAGGCTGTCGCACGCCTCGAACTCATGCAAAGACTGTACTGTCCAGCGAGAGTGTGTGTAGGTACAGACAAATATAAACCACCCATCATGGACGACCTTCGTAAGACATCCCCGTGTGGTTTCAAATTGAACATATGTTTACAAAACACAGAAATAAACACAGCGTTGGATACGGAAGTTTTTTCAGAGTGTAAGATCAACGAAAATTTCATAGGCACGGATCCATGGGAACTCGACTTTTACGATGAAGAAAAGGATGAAATAGAAGAAAATCAATCTAATAAAGACGAGAGAATGGAACTCCGTAAAAAGGAACTCGAAGAGAAACAGAAACAAAGAGATGAAGACGCTAAAAAATTCAATACCATGTTAGCTGCCTTCGGTCTAGTGTTTCTGTGCATCGTTATATTAGTCGTATTACTCAAATAATTAAATAATTTCTCAATCAATATAAATGGCATCGTCTGGGTTTGTAGTGCTTTTTATAATGATGGCGGTATGCGTCGCTTCAATCGTGGTCGCAGTACAGGTCGGTAACAAGTTCATAGCAAACATGGAAGCCTCTAAAGTCATGATAGAAAATGACGTGACTAACCTAGAAAAGGAAAAGGTCGATCCATTATCGGTAGTCTTACCATCTGGATTGAAAGCGTGTGAGGTAATGGGTGATTGGAAAGAATCGGGTGAGTGTCTATCGAGTGGTATGATGGAATATACACAGACCATAAAGGATAATACAGATAACGGAACTGGGTGTCCAGAAGGTATCGATAAAAAAATGATGGAGTGTTGTTACGAGAAAGGTAACTGGACGGATAAAACTTTCTGTATTAATGGCGAAAAGGAACAGAGACAGACTACGGTGAATTGTCCTATCAGTAAGAAGATTAGAAGAGTGAAATGTACACAAGAAACTTCGTGTAATTCAAACGGTAAAAGGATTGAAACTACAAATGATTTGGACGGTAAAGAAATCGCAAAAGAAGTAGATTGTTGCTACATAGGTGAATGGGAAGATGCCGGGTCATGTGGTGTGCGCGGGGAACTACCACAGAAGAGACGAGTCGTGAACTGTAACCAATACATATCTAGTACCAGAAATGCGAAGTGTTGCGCCAAGACACCTTGGGAAAACGTAGATAAGGTGTGTAGTAAAGAGGGTAAAATCAAGCAGCAGCGCCGTGTTTATAATTGCCCGGATGAACCCACGGAGAGGACTGTTAATTGTACTTATAAGCCGTGTACGGTTTATTTATACGAAAATAAAAACCAATCTGGTAAAAAGTCATTTGGTATAAATCAAGATAGACCAAGTGTGCATCAATTCGGCGCTTTTGGAAATGAAATTGCGAGTTCATATAAAATTGTGGGCACAAATTGTAAAGTCGTTGGTTATACGGAGACTGAATACGGTGGAGAGTCAGCGCCCTTATGGGATGGTCCAATACCGGATGAAGTCATAATGAATGACATGCCTACTCAATACGAAGATAAACTGTCGTCTATTTCAATCGAAAACAAATAAAAAATCTAACCAAATATAAATGATAAAAGTAGTCATTGTTTTGAACATACTAATTTTATCAGTTATCATTTATTTGATTCGTAGACGCCGAACCAGGGGTGTTACCGCTACACCAGTAGATACCGAAGAGGTATTACCATCGGTCACCGAAAACGCCCAAAGTATTGATACAGTACCACCGGATTCTGAAGACGATAAAGGTACGTGTGAACTCACAAGCAATTGGGCTATGACGGATCAATGTAATGCCGATGGAACTGCTATATTTACTCGAACATATAAAGAATCAAAACCGGGTGCGTGTCCATCATATGAAAAGGCAGACATTCGGCCGTGTTGTTACCAGAAAGGGGATTGGAAGGATATATCTGCATGTGATGAAGGTGGAAGAAAAACACAGGAACAGACCACCGTCAATTGTAGCTCTGACCTTAAAACTCGGCGTTTAGATTGTAAATATGTGGGCCCTTGGAGAAAAACGGGTTCGTGTAACGAGATTGGAAAACAGTTATACACTCGTATAGTTGTTAATGGTAATGAACCCATGAGCAAATACGAAAACTGCTGTTACAAGGGAAGCTGGAAAGATAAGGAGTGTCATCTAGGTGATCGCAAATTACAATTCAGAGAACACATAAATTGTCCGGGTGTAGATGACGAAACTCGGTGGGTAGAAAATGGGTGTAAATATGTATCAACTTGTAGTAGCACTAGAAACAAGTGTGGAGAAGTGAATCCACCCGTTACATGTGATGCGAGAACTGGGTGTTTGCCATACGAAGGGTAAAAAAATCTAACTAAATATAAATGATAAATGTGGTCATCATTTTGAGTACACTAGTTTTATCATTTGTACTCATTTATTTGATGATGACAGATCGAGATACCGAGGTATCTATTTCTGGGCCAACGAGTCAAACTCAAAAGGGTGGAGAAGAGATAACACCAAAAATTACTGAAAATGCCAAAGATATACAAACTGCTCCACCCGAACCAGAAGATAAGGGGACGTGTGAAACAAAAGGGGATTGGGCCATGGAAGGAGAGTGTGCCCCAAATGGCACTGTTAAGTTTACGCAGACTTATAAGGAATCCAAGCCAGGTGCGTGTTCTCCAGGTGAAAAGGTACAAACCAAACCGTGTTGTTACCAAAAGGGTGATTGGAAAGATATAAGTGAATGTCAGACAAATGGCATGAAAAAGCAAGAACAAACGATTGTTAATTGTGGTAATGAGTTTAAAACACAAACTGTACCCTGTTGTTACCAAAAAGGCGACTGGAAAGATGTGAGTGAGTGTCAACCAAACGGAAAGAAAAACCAAGAACAAACAACGGTCAACTGCGATGATAAATTTAAAACGCGCGCTATTGATTGTGAATACATAGGCGATTGGATGAAAGTGGGTGAGTGTCAAGGTGATGGTAGACAACACTTTTCTCGTGATGTAGCCAATAGTAATGCGGCTAAAACCAAAACCGAACCATGTTGTTACGAATACGGAAACTGGGTGAAGGAAGGGGGGTGTATTTATCCCATGCGCCAAAGTGAGATGGAAAAACGTCATTACGAATCTACCCAGAAATATAAACAAACTGTAGTTGGTAGCGCCTGTACTAATTTGAATAAATACAAAACTAAACCATGTTGGATATGTCACAAAACAAAAGTTGTTCAAGGTTCGGCGAGAAGACCGGATGGTACTAAAATTTATTTTCCTTACACGCAGCACTATTTTGAAGAAAGTGACAACAGATGTTAAAAAAATCTAACCAAATATAAATGATAGTTGTGGTACTCATTTTAGTCATACTTATACTATCAGTTATACTAGCCTTTCAGTTTGGTAAGAAAAGTACACCTCAGGCGGTAGTATCAAAACAACCTGAGAGAGGAGAAGAGGATGAAGACACCTCCATCACTGCGAATGCCCAGCCCATAAAAACTGAACCACCAGAAGACAAAGGTACCTGTGAAACCACAGGAGACTGGGCCATGTCTGGAGAGTGTCAAGCAGACGGTACAGCCATATTTACCCAAACATATAAGGAGTCTAAACCGGGTGCGTGTCCTTCAAATGAAAAGGCGAGAGTCAAGCCTTGTTGTTATCAAAAGGGGGATTGGACGGATGCGTCAGGGTGTAACGAGAGGGGCAGAAAAACACAGAAACAAACGACCGTAAACTGCGCTGAGAGCTTTAAAACGCGTGAAGTCGACTGTCCTTATGTGGGTCCATGGAGAAAAACGGGTGGGTGTGCCTCCGATGGTAAACAGTATTACATGAGAGATGTAATTAATAGTACGGAATCTAGAGAAAAAACAGAAAACTGCTGTTATACATCACCATGGGGTGGCTGGGGTGGTTGGGGTGGATGTAATGGTTCTAAGAGATACAGAACTCGAAATAGAACAATCATAAATTGTCCGTCCGGTACACCTACTTCGGATACTGGTTCTCAGAACTGTAATCATTGTGTAGGTGGTTGGTCATGGGGTAGTTGGAGTTCGTACAGAGGTGGAAGTTGTAGTAAACAAACATCGACCAGAAGTGGTACTTATCGTATATCTAAAAACGCTTCAAATGGTGGAAATGGATGTCCATATAAAAATGGGTATACTAAAACTGAAACAAGGAGTAGACGAGCCAGATGTCACTAAGTTTTTATTTTTATTAAAAAATATAACAGATGGAGAATATATTTGGTTATCCACTTTATATTTCTGAATTTGGTACTTTATGTAAAGACATTTCTGGGTCGATTAATACATACAGTACATATTTATAAAAAAATATACACTCATATAAATGATAAAGGTAGCATTTGTTTTGGTCGTTCTACTTTTATCAGCTATAATTGCTTATTTGGTGCTGTCAAATAAGAAGGGTGGGGAATCGACTAAAAATAAAACACAGGAGGGTGCAAAGTCGTCTAATGAAACTGAACCACCAGAAGATGAAGACACATCGTCGACCGCAAACGCCCAGCCCATAGAAACAGAACCACCAGAAGAGGAAGATCCAGGTACCTGTGAAACCACAGGCGATTGGGCCATGTCTGGTGAGTGTCAAGCCGATGGTACAGCCATATTTACTCAGACATATAAGGAGTCTAAACCAGGTGCGTGTCCTTCAAATGAAAAGGCTCGTGTGAAACCGTGTTGTTATCAAAAGGGGGATTGGACGGATACGACAGGGTGTAACGAGAGGGGTAGAAAAACACAAAAACAAACGACCGTAAACTGCGCTGAGAACTTTAAAACGCGTGAAGTCGACTGTCCTTATGTGAGTCCATGGAGAAAAACGGGTGGGTGTGGTGTGGATGGTAAACAGTATTACGTGAGAGATGTAATTAATAGCGTCGAACCTAAACAAAAAACTGAAAATTGTTGTTATACAGGCTCTTGGGGTGGATGGAGTGCGTGGACTCCGTGTAATGGCAGTACTCGTTCTAGAACTCGTAGCAGAACACCAGTGAATTGCCCGGCTGGAACTCAAACATCAGGCACCGAAACACAATCGTGTAATCATTGCGTAGGTAGTTGGGGAGGATGGGGTGGTTGGGGAGGATGGACTGGGTCTTCTGCGTGTGGAAATAACCAATACAGATACAGTCATAGGTCTTATCATATAAGTAAAAATGCCACAAACGGTGGAAATGGTTGTCCACATCCACATGGGAAAAGAGATACTCGGTCAGAACGTAGATGGACCGGTGGATGCCCCGTTAGAAGAACAAGAGGTCACTAAAACGTGTTAAAAACATACATAAATTATCAAAAAATATAACAGATGGAGAATATATTTGGTTATCCACTTTATATTTCTGAATTTGGTACTTTATGTAAAGACATTTCTGGGTACAAATTGGAAAAATCTGTCGAATGGAATGCAAAGTGTAAAATTAGTGCATTTTGTAAAAATGATAACATATCAAATGTGATATGTAGAAATACACTATACGATCACACTAAAAACATGTTAAATATACTAGGTATACAAAACCTCGATTTAACTTTTAATTCGTGTGGAGATCCATCGTGTAATGTATGCTCAGATGTATGGATTAATGAATATGAGTATGGTGATTATCAGAATAGCCACACACACGATGATGAAAATAAAAACGTACTTTTTAGTTTTGTATATTTTTCAAAATATAATAAAGATACCGATGCTACTCTCGTATTTGAAAATAGAGCGCCCAGACATGCAGTGTGCGAAGAAATGGAAAATGTGTACCCATTTTTTTCAGGTATAGAACTAGATGTTAATCAAGGAGACATAATAATATTTCCGTCGTGGCTTGAACATTCGGTGGATAAACATGAAAATAAGAACGATAGTCGTATAACTATCGCAGGTAATTTGTACAAAGTTGGTGAAAATAAGTGCAATAAAAAAATTCATAAACAACGAGATGTCATATATAAAACGGAAACTGGTCAAGATGTTATATTTACAAAAAATGATTGTGTGCCAGCGTCTTATATTGGATGGGATGAAGTAATTAATAAAATTTCTAATGAATGTGAAAATAGAACTCTTTTAACTATACATAAAGATAATGTACATCCAACCATGGTCACACACAACGATTATTACGTGGGTAGCATACAGGGAACGATTGACAATGTAAAGAAGCATTATAATTTTAAGAATATGCACATGTATGTTTCATTTGGAAAATATTCTACTACGTTCGGTAGACATAATGATGATGTAGATGTTTTGATAGTTCAAAGTAAAGGTAAAACTTCATATAAGTTTGATAATGGGTATGTATGTGAGCTAAGTCCAGGCGATAGCTTGTTTATACCTAAAGGTGTATATCATGAGCCAATAGTTACAGAACATAGAGTATCACTGAGTTTTGGATTTTAATAAAAAATATAAATATTTAATAGATGTCTAGGACACGAATTATATTTTTTATACTTTTAATTGGTGTGATTTTATATTTTTTAATACTTAATAGAAAAGAAAAGTATAAAATTGAAATATATGATTTGAATAATTTGTATGACGATTCCGAAGTTGCACCTAGGATAATACCTATCAGACGTGAATTAAATGATCTTGATTGTATAACTAACAATAAGGATAGAAACCTTTACCTTCAGTGTAGAAAAGAATTTGATGAAGATTTGAAAAACAAGTACGGTAAATTAGTAGATGATTTGATAAAAAAATATAAATTGGAAACACCAAGTTATTCCGTATTTAGAATTGGATCTACGCCACACCGGGTATTAGCACACTTTGATGCGGTTGATAGATATATTTACATGGTTCGTGGACAAAAGGAAACTTTGATATTTAGGTTAGATCACCTAGATGTAGACGAACAAGTTAATTTTTTACACGAGGTGAAGGATTTAAAAATGGGCGATCTCATAAAACATTTAAACAAAAATGGAATAGATTCTAAATATCACTTATTAAAAGAAGGTGATTTTTTTCATATAAATCCAGGTGATTATCATTATATAGAAAACAATACATCGGGTGATTACACGATAGCTATAAACTTAGATTATGAAATTTCGAGTGATGTATTGAGCAATTGGGAATATATGTGGAAAAATGGTGGTGAATGGAATACATAATAAAATATAATAATATATAAATGATAAAGGTAGTGTTTGTTTTGGTCGTGCTACTTTTATCAGCTATATTCGCTTATTTGGCGTTGTCAAATAAGAAGGGTGCAAAGTCGTCTAATGAAACAGAACCATCAGAAGAGGAAGATCCAGGTACGTGTGAAACCACAGGTGACTGGGCCATGTCTGGAGAGTGTCAAGCAGACGGTACGGCCATATTTACTCAGACATATAAGGAGTCTAAACCGGGTGCGTGCCCTTCGACCGAAAAGGCTCGGGTGAAACCGTGTTGTTATCAAAAGGGGGATTGGAAGGATAATACTGGGTGTAATGAAAGAGGTAGAAAAACACAGGAACAAACGACTGTTAACTGCGCCGATGCTTTCAAACAGCGCGAAGTTGACTGCCCGTATGTAGGTTCATGGAGAAAAACAGGTGAATGCAATTCGAGTGGGAGACAATATTATGTTCGAGACGTTGTTAACAGTGGAGAACCTAGAGAAAAAACTGAACGGTGTGGTCTTCCAATGGGTCGCTACGTGAAGTTGGTCCATGTAGTCGCATATGACCCCAATGCTATGGGTAATGTCGACGATAAAAACAAAATTATCAATCTTGCCGAACTTGAAGTGTTTGATGAACAAGGTAGAAACTTGTCTGCTCGCAAATATGTTACCGGTAGTTCTCAATATCCGCCACCACACGTGTGGAGTAATCTTACTGATGGCAACAAGGGAAACTTTGCTCACACCTATGGTAGAACTCAAAGTGAATATGATTCCATGACAGTTGACCTTGGTAGTGTAAAGGAAATCAAGAAGCTTGTGATTACCAACAGACGTGACTGCTGTAAGCATCGTGCCATTGGTATAAAGGCTGTTATATTGGCGGGCGATGGTGTCACTGTAGTCAAAGAAACTCAACCTATTCCACACAATGCCGATACTTATACCCTAACTTTCCCAGTAAATTACTGGAGTTCTTAACCCCCCCCCCCACGCCCCGCGTGAGCCCCGTTCCGTGTCTCCGCACGCTTCGGTTTCTC
>Ga0209137_1002170_pt1 | contig 17564 bp, 15 predicted proteins | sample SaaInl5LU_22_DNA_FD_184642 | JGI IMG/M metagenome (GOLD analysis project Ga0209137, IMG submission 184642) | Marine microbial communities from expanding oxygen minimum zones in the Saanich Inlet - ESP_105LU_22_DNA (SPAdes) (version 2) | ecosystem: Environmental > Aquatic > Marine > Intertidal... | reverse complement strand
GTCCAAGTTTCTCCATCACGGCCCTTCCATGGCGCGCCATTCCAGCAAAATCGAGTATCTCCAGACGACCACCCGACCCGCCACACTCACGACGATCGAACAGAATACAGGTGAAGCGCTCAGCCAAGTAACGCATAATGTCTATCTTCTTGTAGATCCCCAGATCGTTCCATTTCTCGAGGGTCGCGTCAAATCCTCCTGGTGAAAACATCAACAATGGCTCGCCGCGACCAATAACAGACACACGCGTCTGTATCCCGTCTGCGATTAACGTTTCAGTTTTGTTTGCGGTCATCACTTTCTACCGATACCACCCTTAATTTGTTGACCAGATCGTACGTCACCAATCAACTCAGAAACTGCATCACGGCAGATTTGGGCCACATAGGCGTATGCGCTCGGTGGGTTATCGAGAAACTTTGTCCCGTATCCGACCGCTGCGTGAAACATTCGTATCCGTCCATCGAGCCAGGGACCGCCACCCATCCCGCCAATCACCGGGATACTCACCGCATCAGTGATCGCTTTACCAATCACTGGTCCGGCGTTGGTGAGATCGATCATCGCGGCACCGGCCTGCTCACAAATTCGAGCCTCTTCAATCAGCTTCCCCATCATCTCATCGGGAACCAAACTCTCTGGTTGCTGCAGATCACTGATACTAATTCCGTACTTTGAGCCTGACTGGGGGCTCAGTCCCATCTGTGCAAAAACAGGAATACCGGCTCTCGTCACCGCAGCCACGGCGTCCGGGAAATCAGGCGCCGCATCGATCTTAACCAGATCGGCACCACCCTCTTGGACCAACCGAACCGCGGCGCGCACCCCTTCCCTCGGGTCGATCTGAACGGGCCCGTAGGGAATATCTGCGCAGATAAGCGCACCGGGCGCGCCCCGCCGTACCGCCTTCACCGCCACCAAAAAATCGTCGAGCGTGATCTCGAGGTTGTTCGACTGACCCCAAAGGTTGACACCTACAGAGTCCCCAACAATCAGGAAATCGGCACCACACTGGTGCGCGATGTGAGCGGTAGGGGCGTCCCAGACCACCAGTGCGACAGATTTTTCACCAGCTTGTTTCATCGCTTGGATCTGGTTGACGTTCATAAAAGCTCCTTAAAAAGTGTGGTTAGCCAAATCGGTCATAAAATACTTGATCAGATGGCACGCGGTAGTGACGGACAATTTCCTGTTCAACGGCACCGGCCATCAAAGGCGGCCCAGCGAAATAGAGGTCAACCTCTTTGAGCCCCTCGCCCAGTCGCTGTTTTGCCAAATCATGCACGAACCCTTCGAAGACACTACCAGCGCTAGCATCAGAGACATCACTCAAGGCAGCCTCATACCTGATCCAGTCGCCGTAACCAGACATGCCGGACAAAAACTGCTCGCCCGCGATATCTTGAGCCGCACGACCACCATAGAAGAAGGAGACTTTCTCTGTCGACCGAGAGCCAGACGTGTCGTCGATCGCTCTTGCGACAGAGACCATCGGCGACAGACCCGAACCGCCAGCGATTAGCACGATATCGCGGCCCCGGAAACCTCGAAAGTAGCCGCGCCCATAGGGACCAGTGATAGCGCACTCCAGCCCGGGTTTTATTCCACTGAAGAGCGCTGAGGTGGCCGCACCCCCTGAAACTTTTTTGATCTGAAAATCCCAAAAACCGGGGCTTCCCCCGACGTTACACATCGAGTACGCCCGAGCGCCTTCGACGCCAGGGACGTCAATCAAAGCGAACTGGCCCGGCTCAAAAATCTGCCCCGAGTCGGTCTCGAAACGAAACTCGGAAATATCATGGGTCACCTCCTCGACCGCCACTAGCTTGCCGATAAAGCGCGATGGGTTGTGCACGGGCTCGTATTGGTCGAACAGCCGGACCTTGATCTCTAGGTCAGTCTGCGGGACGCACTGGCAGGCCAAATGTCTGTTTCTTTCCAGGTCCTTTTCGGAGAGGATATCCGGCTGTCCGTTCGGGTAGTCAATGTCTCCAGACAACAATTCAAACCGGCAGTTACCGCAACTACCAGACGCACACTCGTAGGGAAATCCGAGACCTTGTTCCAGCGCTGAGCGGAGCAAAAAGTCATCATTACATTCAAACGACACACCGTCTCTAATCTGTACTTTCAATGAAAAACTCCTCAGTTCTAAGACATCCCATGGCTCTGAAATATTAACGACTTGACCGTCACCGGCACGGTTCTGGATGGGAGCCGGATACGACCCAGGTCGACAAACTCGAACTCCTTAAATCGGAGACCATCTAGCACCAGTAATGGCCTCTCGATCCGATACTCGGTGGTGAGGATTCTACCAACACTCTGCGCAAGGTCACGGTCGAACAGCAAGTAAAGTGGCTTGTTAAGCCTCGTCGCGTCTGAGTCAATATAGGCAACAACCGCGTTACAGAAACGCTTCAAGAGCTCGTAATCGAACTCTCCCGACCACTCAAAAGCCAACGCAAACTCGTCGTAGTCAGAGAGATCAAACTCGACAACTGCCTGGATGAGCCTCCCAGTAAGATTATCGATAGATAACTCGTCTGCATCGATCAAGAGGCGTATCACCGGCATATTTTTTCTGGGCAATAAAAGGCCAGGGTCAGATAAGTGTCCAGTGTTTCCGCTCACCTGGATATTAAACTCAGACGCGCCCAACGCGGTGGCCCGTATCCCACCTGAGGAGGCCTTGGTCTCAAAGCTATTCGGTCGTTCGTTGAGCATCTGACGTAGTCGGTTACCAAGCGTCTGACCTATGTCGTTATGTCCGCTCGTACCAGGGTCAGCGATGTACTCTGACACGCCGCCCGAAAATATGACGGTGTCCAAGTCGGACGGAACCTCCAGCTCATCCGTCAACCACCGAGCGTCGTGACTACTTTCACCCCTCACAACCTGGCACACGGTGCTGGCCAGCTTCTCTCCGAGCAACTGAGCCACGTCATCTTCCAAGACGTCACCCAGCCCAATCTCGACACCCATCCCGGCGAGCAACTCGGCGGCACGTGGCTCCAATCGAGTGATCTTCCGCTGCTCGTCCCACACCAACAGCCGGCCGCCAACGTGAAACGCTGCGGTCTGAGCCAGGACTCCGTTACGGACCAAGGCAAGCTTGGTCGTTCCGCCACCGATATCCACGTTTAGTACGCACGACGATTCCATGCCAGAAAGCTCAACCGCTCCAGATCCGTGCGCGGCTAGATTGGATTCCATGTGATGACCAGCGCTGGCGCTCAAGAACTCACCGCCCTTGTGCGCGATCACGTGCGCGATATTCTCGGCGTTCGCGCGTCTTAACGCCTCGCCGGTAAGCAGAACCACACCAATATCCACGTCATGGGGGCTAACCTCCGCTTCCTGATAGGCGCGATCAATCAGCGCCCCGAGCGCGCGCGCATCGATGTCCGTGGAATCATCGTACGGGGTAAAAAATATCGGCGACTGATAGAGGAGCCGTCTTTCGACGACCACATAGCGGGAGCTCAGAGCCTCGCCCTGCCTCTCTAGATGAACCTGTGAGAACACTACCTGGGTGCTACTCGAACCAATATCTATCCCCACAGTCGACAGGAAAATATTGTCCTGTTGCCAGAGCGGGTTATCCTCCAATGGGCCCTCGTCGAAGTCATCGTCGTGGTCGTGGTCATAGTGATGCCCGGGAACGTGAAGGTGCTCGTTAAATATTCCGTAGTCGTGGTCTGTCAGAGCGTGCGAGGGGGCCTCGTTTTCCGCGCTTTTAATGCTTGGCTTCGACAAAGATATTCGCCCCCATAGTAAGATTGTTTCGTTGTTCGCGTAGGTGTAAGACCTGTTTCAGACTTATTATTGCTAACATAAACTGAGATTAAAGATCTATTTTTATCTGGCGGGTGAATCTGTTCGCTACGCCACAAATCTACCAAGGGATACTATGAGTAAAGACGCAATTGTTTCGGACGAGCTGGCAAAGAAGTTTGCGAAAGAAAAAGACACCCCCTACCTACAGTGGGTCCGTGGTGAGGGACTCGATATTATCGACGCCCTCTACGTGAAGAACCTAAACCATGTCGAGCTCAAGCCCTGGGCTCGTCGCGGCGGTTCGGGTGTGTACATCAACCATGACGCGTCTCGCACGACCAACGACTGTTATGTGTGCGAAATCCCGTCCGGCAAAAAATTAGAGCCGCAGAGCCAGCTATTCGAAGAGACAGTCATGATCTTGTCTGGCCACGGTAAAACCACGGTCAAGAACTTCGCTGGACAAGAGGTCGAATTTGAGTGGGGGCCAGGCGCATTATTTGCGATACCGCTGAACACCATCCACCAGCACTTTAACTTGTCAGGATCCGAGCCCGCCCGTTACGTTGCGGTAACTAATGCGCCTCCTATTTTGAACACCTACGGCGATCCGGAGTTCGTGTTTAACACCCAGTATGATTTCCCAGAACGATTCAACGGAGATCCAGAGTTTTTCGCTGGCAAAGGCGAGCAAAAAGGGTTGCTTCTCGAGACAAATTTTGTGCCCGACGGGGTCAATCTTCCACTGATCGAGGCCAAAGAACGTGGCGCGGGCGGTGGTCACATTCGGTTCAACTTTGCAAAGAGTTCACTGAACAGTCACATCTCACAGTTTCCTATCGGAACTTATAAAAAAGGCCACGCACACGGGCCCGGTGCGCACGTGATTATCTTAAGCGGCTCAGGGTACTCGCTTATGTGGCCTGAAGGCGGCAAGCCAGAGCGTTTCGACTGGGAGGTTGGCTCGATGATCGTGCCTCCAAACATGTGGTTTCATCAGCATTTTAATACCGGCACTACTCCCGCACGGTATCTCGCATTTAAATATGAAGGCGTAGCAATCAGGAACGCTCAGGGCGTGCCTAAGGCGTGGATTAGTTCGCGTATCGGAGGTCATCAGATCGACTACGCTGACGAGACACAGGAAGTTAGAGATTTGTTCGAGCAGGCCCTGGCGAAGAACGGCCTGACGACGAACATGACAGCCGCCTACGAAAAAGAACTTGAGGACTTACCTCCGAAGGCATAAAACCCAAAACATAAAAAAGGCCGCGTAAGCGGCCTTTTTTAATCAAGTAAATGTTAGCTTCTCTTGGCGACCCGAATGATCGCAAGAGCAGAAACCACTACTACACCAAGCGCAACAAGAAGGTGCTCACCGCTAAACCCATGACCGAGCAGTTGGGTCAACATCATCGACCCGTGGTCGCCGTGCGCAAATACAGGCGCTGCTACTGCTGTCAACCCGATACCAGATAAAACGCGTACGATTTTCATTCATTTACCTCATTAAATACTTTTAGATCCTGACAATAAGCTTAATAAGCTCACACATAATGCACCAATCTTATTCTGATTTGATTGTCGTTAATAGATTGTTTACCTGTGTCCCACTAGTCGAATCAGCAGGCCAGAACTGATCTACCACTGTCGCCTAGCCAACATCATCACGATAGTCGTTAGCTGGACGTCTTGTCCACGAGACGTCCATCGTCACGTCAGCCGCAACAAACAGATTCATCACCGGGCACCGGAACTCAACGTTTTTAGCGAGCTTCTCCAGGCGCTCCTGGGTTTCGTCAGTGTAAACAACGATTTCTAGAGTAAGTGTCTCAAAATAGGGTCTGATACCCGGGACACCCTTAGGTCCACGGACATCGATCTGAGACTCACAACGCAGGTCAACACCGGCATAATCAAATTTCATTGCGTTCGCAACGCCGTGGATAATGACACCGTCGCAGCCTACAAGTGCAACTAACGCTGTTTCTAGGGGGCTAGGTGCAGTGTTGGTGCCACCAAGCGTGTCTGGTTCATCTGTATAAACGGGCGCGAAGTCACGAACCTGGATCTTTGTCCTTGTCCCGGAGGCGTTTGTGGCTTTGACATGACGTACCGCTATTTTCTTTGTCGTCGGGTCAATACTTGGCTCAATAATATCTTTATCAATTTCCATTAACTCAGCTCCCTAAAAAAAAATTCCGCCCGGTGGGCCGCCCCTCAGCATTCCGAAGAGGAATATACTCAATCCATAAATCACCGCCCCGTAAACAAGCCCAGTTATCGGCCTACTACCGGCGCACCCGAACAGCATCCACGCCACAAACGGAACTGTCGCAACATAGAACCCGAACAAATAAATCCCTAGCACATAAATCCCTAGCGCCAAAAGGTAAGGAATTTCACTCAGCGCATCCGTCTTGTCAGATGCAGCTAGATTCTTTGAAGACTGATAGACCAGCCATGCGAAGATAGGTATCCCGGGTAATATCGCCAACCAAGGCAACAAGCGTGAGTCTGGGCTGAACTCAAGACTGGAGAAAAATGCCCATACAAAAACGCCCAACAAAACCAACGCCAAACCGAGGTTAACTCTTAAGTCGCCCGCATCCGAGTCACGAGAGTCGTCGGTACTGGACGTCTCGCTCATCTCTTTACGCGCTTTCCACCATCTATATATTAGGGGAGTGACAAGTAACAGAATGATGATGATCACGCCTGGCCTTGCGAGCCACGACCAACCATGGATCTGATTTGAAAGCCAGAAGTACTGCTCCATAGGATCGGCCAAAACGAACCCAACTAAAGCTGGGGCCCTGGGCCAATCAGCGTGCTTCATCGCCCATCCGATGAGACCCAACAATAGCAACATCACCATGTCACCCATCGTTCCCGTCGACTGATAGGCTCCCATGACCATTACTAGAACTAGTGGTGCCGCAATCAAAGCGAAAGGCAGTTTGGTCAAGCGGGCGAGTGCTGGAGTGACCGCGAAGCATATGAGCGCTCCAATCACGGATGCCAGCGCAACCGACCAAACGATCAAAAACATGACGTCTGGGTTCTGAGTAATCATCCTTGGTCCCGGGTAGTACCCAAAGCTAAACATGGCACCCAAGAAAATTGCTGCAGCCGGCCCGCCAGGAACACTGAATAATAACGTCGGAATGAGGTCTGAGATAATGGTAGCGTTATTCGCACCCTCAGCAGCTGCTACACCCCTAATATCTCCTTTACCAAACTTTTTAGGCTCTTTACTCGATCGAATTGCGTGGCCATAGGCAACCCAAGTCGAAGCGGAGGCGCCAACCGCCGGAACAAATCCTCCGAATACACCGATCAAGGCAGATCTAAATATGAGCCACCGATGCTTCACAAATTCCACAAATCCATTACGCCAGTTGGTGACCGGGACCGCCCCTCCAGAGATCCCACCCCCTGACGCGAGCATCGCGATAACCTCGGCGACGCCAAACAAACCAAGAGCAACAATCGTAAGAGACAAGCCGTCTAACAGATAAACCTGATCGAGAGTAAACCGGAAATCTGCCTCAGCGGACGCCGGTCCGATCGAGCCGATAAAAATACCAAACAGTGCTGCGGCCAGACCCTTAGCTAAATTTTTGCCGAGCATCGAACTCGCGAAGAATAGACCTACCACAGCAAACATGAAGAGTTCAGGAGTACCAAGCGACAATACAATCGGTCCCGCGACAGGAATCGCAAACAGCAAAACGACCGCACCTAACAATCCACCAACCATGCTGGCCAAAAATCCAACCCCGAGTGCCTCGGCCGCTTTACCCTGCTTGGCGAGCGCATGCCCCTCAATAGCCGTAGGTGCAGACGCAGGGGAACCAGGTGCACCTAATAAAACTGAGGTAATTGTATCAGCGGTATAAACGACAGCGACAGCACCCAAGAGCATCGCAAGTCCTGAATAGTCATCCAACAAATAGATAAACGGCAGGAGAATCGAGACTGCAGCGACACCACCAAGACCCGGCAGCATTCCGAAGATCATCCCGACAGCCATACCAGCCAGCAAAGCAGAGATTCGAACCGGATCAATCAACGCTAAAAAAGCCGGAAGCGCGTGTTCTAGCAAAATCTCGACTCCTAAACTCTATTAATGAAACCTCACTCGTCCATAAACGAACGAGTGAGATTGGTAACGACTAGAACTTCACCCCAAACTTTGAGGTGAGAAGATCTACGAGGTACTTTTTGACCTCGGGTGATGGTTTTAGTGCACCTTTAATAGCTTTCTCAGTTTCTGGTCCAGCTGATAAACGAGCGCCATTAGTGACCTTCTTACTCTCTGCCTGGAAAGCAGGATCGTTATTAATATCATTCGCAGCCTTCGCGAACACATCCAAGATATCTTGGGAAGTATCTGGATGCATATATGCGGTCAAGCCATAGGCGTAAGTAACCGAAGCGATAGCCTCAAACGCTTGCCATTTGATGCCCGAGGGTTCTTTACCGTAAAGCTGCTTGTGAACTTCGTAGACAGAGGGTAGCTCAGGTGCGATCGGGTCGCGTTTTCTCAACTTACCTTCAGAGTCAACAGCACCGCCGGTCCAAAGAGGCACTGCCTTACCTTCAGCCACCGAGGGTACAACCTGAGTCAGGTACACAGGTGTGAATTGGTAATCCAGATTTGTCTCGCCCTGGGCGAACGCAAGTCGAGCAGGACCGCGTCCCTTAAATCCGAGCACAGACTTAACGTCTAATCCGAGGACTTCGAAAGACAACAGACCAGGAAGGTCGGACGCCGCTGCCGCGATACCGCCGTATACTAGTGGCTGCTTCGAGTTTTTCACATCCTTTGCTGTTTTGATTCCTGTACCCGGCGAGGTATAGGCGACTGCACTGAACGGGTGACTGTATGCGATCCGGTAATCGGCCAGCCTGTACTCGACACCTTTCTTACCGAGCACGAATGGATTCGCAGTCGAAGATGTGGTGAATAAGATCGTGGTTCCGTCAGACTTTGCGTTCTTCTCGAACCAGTTAGCGCCCAGAATTGAGCCACCACCCGGGCGGTCAACGACGTTGATGTCTGGGTTACCTGGTAGATGCTTCTCTAGATAGGGCTCCAAGAATTTAGCCGACACGAAGGTCGCACCACCCGGACTGAATGGGACGACGATTTCGATTGTTTTCCCGCTGAAGTCAACGGCTGCGGCCTCGAGTGCAAAGAATGCGGTCCCTACCACAGCAAGCTTTTTGAGTTTATTCCGAATCATAACTTTACTCCTTGAAAGTTAGTTATTTTTATTGTGTGACCCGCTATTCGACCCACGTCAGCTTGAGTTATTTGATCTGATTGGTCAGTTCTCCCAAGCCAGTAATTGACACGGTGACCGTGTCTCCAGACGCCAAGTACTTTGGCGGACTGAATCCTATGCCGACCCCGACCGGGGTCCCGGTAGCGATGATGTCGCCCGGCAGTAAAGTCATTGTTTGCGACAGGGTCTCGATCAGAGTCGGTATGTCAAAGATGAGATCGGACACAGACGCGTCCTGACGGACTTCTCCGTTTACAGTGGTCTTTAGCTTCAGGTCACCGACATCACTAACCTCGTCCGCGGTGAGTATCCACGGACCCATCGGGCAAAAAGTGTTGAGACCCTTCCCAATCAACCACTGGTTATGTTTTTTCTGCAACTCCCGAGACGTGACATCGTTAATGTTCATGTAGCCGAAAACGTAGTTCATCGCCTCGGTCTTCGAGACCTGAAAGGCCTCGCGGCCTATCACAACACCTAGCTCGCCCTCATAGTCAACACTCTGGGTCGGGTCAAGGGAACCAAGCACGTCATCACCTGGACCGCAGACCGACGTCGTTGCCTTAGAGAAGATAATGGGGTTCGAGGGGACGTCTTCCTTGTTGGAGTCGAAACCGCTCCCATGAAACTCCAACGCGTGGGCGTAATAGTTCTTTCCCACGCAAAAAATGTTCCGAGTCGGCTTTGGTATCGGCGCCAGCAGATTCACATCACTCAACGGAAGCTCTGGACATGCTGACCCTTCAGACAGCCAAGCGTTCGCTCCATCCTTTTCGATAAGAGAGACCAACGCGATCTCAGCACCTGCCCCCTCGGCGCAGACAACAACATTATCGGACTCGGTAACGTACCCGGCCCCGATCGCTCCCGTTTGCTTAATCTGAAAAGTAACTAGACGCATTCGATTAATCCTTTAATTTTTTATTGGTTTACTCATAAGATCATTCTACGTTTTAATCAAAAAGGAACCAACAACAGAATTACATGCGACTAATATGGAGCGAGTATGACTACTTTCCTCGGCACTATCAGGCATGGAACCACTGACACGCCTGCTTTAATTGTCAACGAGAAGTACCAAGTCATTAGCAGCATCGTGCCGGGAGAATTATTCGCCACCTCCACCGAAGTGATTGGTCGCTGGCCTGAGTTCGCCGATAAGTTCAACGATGCCATCGATGACTCACACAATTGGCCGTCTCTAAATAGGGGTGACTTGGGACGACCAATCAATCCCTCGACCGTGTTATGCGCGGGAAGCAATTATCGGGCGCACAACGCCGAAAAGAAGAGCTCGCCAACCAGTGGCAAAGAGCCCGAGTTTTTTATTAAGACGGGGGACTGCGTCATTGGGCCGAATGACGAGATAATTCATGACCCACTTCTTACGAAGAAACTCGACTGCGAGACAGAGCTCGCCATCGTCATAGGAAAGCCAGGCCGCCACATCGCGGTTGAAAACGCCCTCGACCATGTGTTTGGTTACACGGTAGGGAACGACGTCACCGCGAGGGACCGCCAGGTCAGAACAAACGACCAAGGATTTACGTGGTATGAGCTGGGTCGCGGTAAAGCGTTCGATACATCGCTTCCGCTTGGTCCCTGGATATCGACACCAGGAACGATCGCGGATCCACAGGATCTTATTCTTTCAACCGAAATCAACGGTGAGCTACGACAGCGGTCGTCGACGGCTGACATGATTTGGACCTGCGCAGAACTGATCCACTTTTTCTCGATCAACTTTACCCTCAAACCGGGTATGGTGATCCTAACCGGGACACCCGCGGGTACGGCCTGGTCGAACGACTCAAGTTTAGGTGGGAATTGGTCTTCTAACGATCCCGACCTAGTCCCGGCGACGCGATACTGCGAGCCGGGCGACGTTATCGAGTCATCGATTTCTGCGATCGGTAACATTCAGAACTCCGTCGTCAGCAATTGACAAACCGAGCGAGGAATCTATGACCTTAAGTCTTCACAATAGGTACGCACTGATCACTGGCGCGGGTCGTGGTCTCGGCCTAGAGATGGCTATCGCCATGGGTGAGGCTGGACTGACAGGGATCACGATCACCGCGGCCCCAGGGTCTGATGAAACTTCCACTCAGATAGATAAGGAACTGCAGGCGGCGATTTCAGTGATTGAGAAAACTGGAACAACGGTAAACGCCATATTCTCAGACGTCGGTCGTTCAGATGACTGCAGAAACGCCGTCGATAGCCACATGAAATCGTTCCCCTCCCTCGACATTCTGATCAACAATGCAGGGAAAGCTGGACGTTACGCGCACCATGGCGAGGCCGATAACGATATCTCTGGCCACGATCCGGCGGGTATGGCCGAGATTATAGAGACAAACCTTTGCGGGCCCTACTTCATGCTCCACCACGCGTTACCCCACATGAGAAAGCTAACGAGGGCCCGTGTTATCAACATCTCAAAACGAACCGAGTCGATGCACCGTAAGGCCTGGACACCCTACGGCCCGACTAAGGCCGCACTGGAGGCGGCAACGATCGCTTGGGCGGAGTCGTTGTCCGAGACAGGTATGACCGTGAACACCTTGTCGCCGGGTGGAGCGGTCAATACAAAATTTGGGACAGGTAAAATCTCTGGTCATGGCATTGATCCGAGCACGATACGACCGATGACGGTCTGGCTCGCGTCGGACGCCTCTGATGGATTCAACGGGTGCAGGTTTGTCGCAGACAGATGGGATTCGACTCTATGCGACAAGGAGGCAGCTCTCAGCTGCCAAGAGCCTCAAATATTTCCCAGACCACAGCGCGATACATCTCTGAAGAGGGCCTGGATGGAAGATAAAAGTTGAAGCAAGGTCTCTCCTGTTAATCACCGAGTTTATATCGGTGGTGGATCATAATAACAAGGGCGACGACCAAACCAACCGCACAAACAGCAAGGCTAATGAGATGCAGGACTAATGGACCTGCTTCGACACCCAAGATCCCGTACCTAAACGAACTGACAACCATCAAAATCGGATTCAATTCAGCGATTGGCTGGACGACAGCAGGTAAAGACGTCATCGGGAAAAACACTCCACCCATGTATGTCAGAGGCATGACCACATAGGTGCTGACCCAGTTAGCTTCGTCGTGACTCCCCGCGATAATCGCATTTATCATACCCAAAGCAGCAAAAATAACCGCAGAAGTAAACGCGGCGATGATGAGGACAACGATGTTGTGGATGGTGAAGGGATTAAATAAATAGACGACAACTGAGACCAAGCACATCACCAGCAATCCCCTCAACACTCCGCCAGAAATATATCCTAAAACGATGGATGCACTTGGCACAGGAGCAATAAACATCTCTTCGCAAAAACGGTGGTTCTTAGAGCTAAAAAACGAACTGCTGACGTTAGAGTAAGCATTATTGATTAAAGCCATCGCAATAATTCCAGGGCCGATAAACTGGATGTAAGGCATATCCAAGATCGACCCGACCTTTCGGCCAATTATCGAACCAAAAATATACAAATAAAGGGCCATCGTAATCACAGGCGGCACAAGTGTCTGGACTTTGATCCTCATGAACCGTCGTACCTCGCTCCGGACTATCGTCACATATCCGGTCCAAGCGATCTCTTGCATAGTAGGAAAATTAGACATCAATAACCCCGCGATCCTTTCAGGTCTTCAACTCTGTCCAGTGCCCGAATCTGTTTGAATGTAAACCACCCCCAGACAGAAACCGCTAGTCCAACACAACCACCCAACACAGCGGTTGGAACCGGACCTATGACAGACGCGAGCCATCCAGCCCGGAATGTTCCTAGATGATTTGAGGATGAAGTACAGAGTGAGTTAACCGCATTCACGCGACCCCGAAGGTCATCAGGCGTACCCAACTGCACCATCGACATTCTGATATTCACACTCACCATATCGACGGCACCATAAACTAATAATGCGAGACAGCTAAGCCAGAGCGCTTCAGAAAGCGCAAATGCTAGGATCGCCATAGAAAATAGGACCAATACCAAGAACAGCTTTTGGCCGACGTTACGCATTGGACTCATTCTGGCCAGCGCAAGTCCGACAACAACTGAGCCAACAGCAGGCATCGCTCTCAGAAGACCGAGACCGTCTGCGTCTGTGTCCAGGATATCTACCACGTAGATTGGTAACAGCGCGATCACCGAACCAAACAATACGATGACAAGATCAAAAAGAATCGCACCAGACACCATCATGTTAGCCCTCAGATAATATATCCCCGCAAAGACAGCTTTAAAGGTTCGAGAGTTCTCCGAAGAAGGCACGGGTATGTTTGGCAAGAATGAGTATAGCATCGGACAGAGCACGACGATGGCGGTCGTCAACCAGTACACGTCTCTGTCGATCACTGTGATTAATAGACCCGCCATGAACGGGCCGACTGTCGTCGCCAAGTGACCCATGGTCGAGTTCAACGCGATCGCTTTCGGCAGAATTGTCGGGGACACTAAATTGGCGAGGAACGCCGCCTGAGCCGGCGAAAAGAAAGCGTGGGCTATACCGTGAACAAAGATAAAGAGGTACACCCAGTCAAGCGATACCTGCTTGGAGGTTAGAGCGACCGCCATACCCACGAATGCGACCGCGTCGATCGACGTCGCAGCGATCAAGATATCCCTCCGTCGGAACCGGTCGATCACAAAACCCGTCAGAAAGAAAAAGATGAAGATCGGGAGAACAAACACAAGCCCAACAAGAGCCAGCTTGAACGGGTCTCCTGTGATCTCATAGATATGCCACCCAAGCGCGACCGCGACCATCTGCATCGACAAACCAAAGCAAATGCGGGACCCCAAGAACGCTACGACAGGCAAATCGAATTTTTCAGACGGTGTGTGCATATACAACTTCACAAATCAGGCTTATCGATAATAACTCGGGCAGGCAGCAAATTATGACGTGATATAGACCGATTTTAGCTTTAGGTCACCCCGAAAACATTTCGAGTCTGAATCAAGGGTTGCGTATCATCATGGTTTCGAGGATCCCAATTTGAACAAATATAACGATCAATGGTCACCCCCAATCTGGGTACTGTCGCTCGGCGCAGGACTGGCCCCGTTTGCTGTGACTTTGGTCGCGCCCGCCATCCCCGCCATGGCGATCGATCTCAAAGCCGACTCAAACATCGCACAGCTTGTGTTAACAACATTGTTGCTCTCAATCGCTGTGGGACAATTGGTCGCAGGACCTCTCTCTGACCGATTCGGCAGAAAATCTTTGTTCCTAGGGGGAGCAATTGCATACTGCGTCGCTGGGTTTGGTGCGGTACTTTCAGACACCATTGAGGGAATCATTTTTTTTAGAGTGATCCAGGGGTTTGGCGCCGCTGCCGCCGTCGCTATGTCTAGATCAATTGTGGTCGATTTCTACGGGCGAGACCGGGCCGCGAGTGTGATGTCGACGATCATAGCCATGATGGCAATCATCCCTATATTTGGTACGTCACTAGGGGGCATTCTCACCGATCTTGTGGGCTGGCATGGGTCCTTTTTCATGCTTGCTATAACTGGCTTGGTACTCGCCATATTTGTAGGGACTCAGATTCAAGAAACTCATCAGCCTGAGCACATTTTTACTTTTAAAGACGCATTGATGGGTTACCGAGAACTCTTGGGTACCGATCGATTCCTCGCAAGCGCGCTCACGACAGCGTTTCAGACCGCTGTCTTCTTCGCAATGATGGGTTTTATTGCCTACTCGTTCGAGAGAATGAGTATTAGCCCCAAGGAGTTCGGAGTATGGATGGCGACCACGTCGGTCGGCTACGTCATCGGTAACCTCGCCAACAAACGCCTCCTCAAACGATACCCAATTGAAATCATAACTCTGGTCGGCGCTATCGCGTCGCTCATCTGTCTCGTACTGATGGAATTCTGGTACAATGCTGCCCCGAATTCACCGATGGGATTGGCGATCCCGATGCTTCTGGTTGGACTGTCGAACGGGGTAATCATCGCCAACTCAATAATCATAGCCTCCTCGGTCATTCCTCGCCTCAGAGGGTCGGCGACCGGCCTTGTCGGTGCGATGCAGATGGGTGCGGGCGGCATCTCTGGCACCGTAGCGATTTGGTTAGGTGCCGACCAGGATACAAATGTAGGAATTCTCACATTGCTCGTCATTAGCTTTTGTTCGTTAATCTCAGCCTGGTGGTCGTCCAGGCTGCAGCAGGCTTCAGTAAATTCAAATCGATAGAACGGGCATTTCAAATTGCTTGTCCTAGTTAGCTGAAAAGACTGCGATATTATGTCGATCTAGGACTAGGAGCTCTCCAATGGATAGAAATAAGTACGAAAAATATCAATCCGACGTCATCGTTGATCTGCTCAAGCAATACGATATCAAACACATCTCGATGAACCCGGGTGCGAGCTTCCGAGGACTCCACGACTCGATCATTAACTATGGTGAAAATGACCCCGAGCTTATGGTCTGCCAGCACGAAGAAATCGCGGTACAGATAGCCCACGGTTACGCGAGAGCTACCGGGAAGCCGATGGGTGTGATCCTTCATAACCTGGTCGGGATGCTCCATGCTCAGATGGCAGTCTACTACGCCTACATTGACCGGGCCCCTATCTTTATCATGGGCGCAACTGGTCCAATGCACGAAGGCAAGCGGCGGCCACATATTGACTGGTCTCACTCCGCGCTAGTGCAAGGTGAGGCAATGCGTAACTACACAAAGTGGGACTATCAGCCACACGCAATCGAGGGGGTGCCCGAGAGTTTCATGCGCGCCTACAGCACAATGGTCACCGAACCAGCGGGTCCTATCTATATGTGCTATGACGCCTGGCTACAGGAAGAGAAGCTGACCTGCGAAGATCTCGAGATGCCACCAGAGAATATGCAGAAGGCCCCCGCCCCTATGGGGGCAGACCCCGAGACTCTCGGGGCAATGGCCGACGTAATCCTGAACGCCAAACACCCAGTCATCTTGGTCGATTTTATCGGTAGACAGCCAGGAAACTTCGAGAAGTTGGTCACATTAGCAGAGACCCTGGGCTGCGGTGTATGGGATATCAACAACTCCCTCGCATTCCCGAACCAGCACCCGCTCTGCATTTCACTGGACCATGAGTCTCTGAAAAAAGCAGATGTGATTCTCGGAATCGATGTACGTGACTGGGAAAAACCTACCCACAAGCTTGTCTCCACCACTCGCGAGGTAACCTCTTACGTCCCCGACGACTGCGTTTGGATGGAGATTGGGTTCGCAGAGCTTGAGATGTCGGCGTGGGCATTCGACTACGGCCGTTATCAGCCAAAACAACACGTCGCGCTGGGTGATCCTAGGCTCGCCATGCCGGAGCTCGCGAAAATTGCTCAGGACAAGCTCGATGTAACCCCTGATTTGGTGAGTGCGCGCGATGCTCGCGTTCAAAAGTTTAGCGACAGACATCATCAGATCTTTGCAGATTGGAAAGCATCTGCAGAATCCAAGTGCGGCTCTGACCCCATTAGCTATGCCGAGCTAGTCATGATTACTGGAGAAGTCATTAAGGATGAAGACTGGGTGCTCGCTACCGGTACCGCTCGTGAATGGGTTCGAAAGCTTTGGGATTTTGACAAACCCTATCGGCACGCGGGGCGCTCGCTGGGCACCTCGACCCAAATCGGGATGTCATTGGGTGTCGGGCTCGCGTACCGCGGCACTGACAAGCTCGTGCTGACTTTCCAGCCAGATGGCGACCTAATGTACGACGCAGGAGCATTATGGACAGCGGCCAAACATGAGATTCCTATTCTGATCATTATGTGTAACAACCGCGCCTACTATAACGACTGGGAACACCAAGAGCGGATGGCGCATTTGAGGGGCACAGATGTCGAGAAAGCTCACATAGGAATGGACATCTTTGATCCGGAGCCTGATTTCGCAATGCTTGCGAAATCAATGGGAATGTATGGAGAAGGCACGATCACAGACCCATCGGAGATAGCCGGTGCATTAAAGCGGGCCATCAAAGTCGTCAAGTCAGGTAAACCCGCGCTTGTCGATATTGTTGTTGCTCACCGCTAATCAAGAGTTCACAGAAAGAGCCTCAAACGAGGCTCTGAACTTCAATAAACGTCAGAGGCGCCACGGACAGACTTCGGGAGCTATACTAGCGAGAATTTAACCCTCATTTGTGCTGCTATTAAGGCGGAAAAAGGCATGCAATTTCATCTCAATGGCTTTCACCCCGGCGATCCCCGAATCCAAAACCCGCAAGCTCGAGTCGTCGCGCCGCCGATAAAGCGATTGCTGCCGTCTTACTGCGACGTAATGATCGTCGGATGTGGCCCTGCAGGCCTAAATCTGGCTGCGCAACTCTCACAATTCCGTGATATCCACACGGTAATCACTGATCTCAACGATGATCGACTTACTGTTGGCCAGGCTGACGGGATGGCTTGTCGAACACTAGAAATGTTCCAGGCTTACGGCTTCGCCGAGCAAGTGATACAAGAGGC
>Ga0209137_1002169_pt1 | contig 17569 bp, 10 predicted proteins | sample SaaInl5LU_22_DNA_FD_184642 | JGI IMG/M metagenome (GOLD analysis project Ga0209137, IMG submission 184642) | Marine microbial communities from expanding oxygen minimum zones in the Saanich Inlet - ESP_105LU_22_DNA (SPAdes) (version 2) | ecosystem: Environmental > Aquatic > Marine > Intertidal... | reverse complement strand
TATGAATGTTGATTGGAACCGCTGATGTGTAATGGTCAACATCGTCATCCATAGTATCATCAAAATTATTGAAATAATCATCTCTAATGGATTCGTAATTTGTGTCATCATTCTCTTCTTCATCTTCGAACATTTCTAATTCGATAATATCTGTATTAGCGCTTTCACTAGTTATGTTAGAATATATTGGTGATAATGGAGTACTTCTATAGGTGTTTGATGTCATTACAAAGTACTCTATTGTTTTTTTCAGGTCAAATGATTTATGACTATTGGCAAAACTATCATCGGCATCATAGAAATCACAGTGTTTCTTATCAAAATCTGTAGATACAACCCTTTTCGTTGGCTTAAACCCATCATATTTTTTTACTATTTTACGTATCTTCCTACCAAAAGTATAGTTATACCTATAAAGTTTATTCAGCTTGTAATACAGATAAATGTGCATACTATGTTTTTTATTTATTTCTAGCGTGAACTTAGATGTCAAATAAAGTAATAAGTATGGTTTCATTATTTCAACCAACTCTGACTTAGGAAAATCAACAGATATTTGAAACTTGTTTCTAGTTTTTGTGTTGTACTCTTTTATCATATTAAGTATTACGTTTGCAAGTACGATATCATTCGAATCACGAACATACTGATGAATAGATTTTTCTCTGAGTAATGATTCATGTCGGTCATAAAATTGAGTTAAATTAAAATTGCACTTGAACAATTTATAGAATAACTCGTTGGTAACATGTGTATTGAATATCATATGAAAATATATAGTATACAGTATTGCCTTTGAAAAAACAACATTATTATATGGGTTTTTGATTGCCAACGGCTCTGAATAAAAAACACATGCTGTATTCTGCAAACAGTTATTAATAATCTTAGATAAATCAAAAACAGAAAATAAGTATCTTGTTTTTTCCTGGTATATACATATCGTAGTTCTTTTTTTAATGTCTAGCTTGTTGGAAACCAAATCCTCATCTACTAGTAACTTAGATTTATTAAGAATAATACGATGTTTAAATCGATTCAACGCATGATAAACGGATTGTATTTTACAAAATGTATTAATAAACTCTTCCTTATTATTTTGTGGTATAAAAGTGTTACCTATCATATCTCGAAAAAAAATAAATTTGGTGTTTATGGAATATTTTGAATTCTTACACAAGGATTCAAAATTAAATGATATTAATAGTGGTAGATTAGTGGTTTGTTCAATAATTTTAGTTGTTATATCATAAAACATTAAGTTAATACTATATTAAATGTAAATATTTTTATATAGGTTATTTTGAAATATTATTTATAAACATGTTTGCACTAGACCGATGACTTAGAATCCTGGTTCGTAATCATCATCATCGCCCATATTAGTCGTTTTAATATTAGTTACATTATTTTGTATAGTCAAGTTAGTAATAGCACAAGGGTCGCTAGTATCTTCTGCGCCAGAGCCAAACATTTCGTCAATCTGGTCTTCGGTATTGGTGAACTTGAACTTGCTGGTTTCTTTCAGTTTGTTCATTTCTTCGATGTCCAAAACCACTTGAAATGAACTAGTACCATACATTCCTTCTTGTCCACACATCACATTAGCAGATACACCACGCAATATATCCAATTCCGCATGTCTAGCTGCTTTTAAAAACATCTCGGGAGTTTCTTCAAACGATGCCTTAGCAATAGGACCAATATTATCATTATTGATTCCATGTCTGAATATGGAAATCATTTTGTAAGAATAGGTCATCCTGTCCACTAATACACTAAAGTTGTGATGATTAATGTAGGTACCATCAAACTCAATAACATCAATCAACTCATTATAGATTGCTTGTCTCGCAGCTTCAATACCCAAAACATTATAGATTTCAGCTATATCATTACTGAATGTTCTGGTATTATCAATATAATCTAGACCAAGAACTGTCAATAAATTACTACCGACTGTATCTAGTAGCCATATATCTTGCTTCTTGTATATTCCGTTGTTTTCGATCATATTATCTTTGAGTTTTCTCATAATGACTTTGTTGATTTTTTTCGTACCTCTCAATATGACATTTTTCAAAAGTTGCTCTTGGAAATTCTTCAAGATGTAAATCTGATCGGACTGATCTAGTGGATTAACATTTGGTTTCTTCTTCGTTTTCATAGATTTCATGACTTCATTCATTCTTATTCTAAATACCAGCTTTTCAGAATTATAATCAGAATACACACATGTAATTTGGTCCTCATAACAATTATTCAAAGTGAAGTTAATATCATCCATAGTTATATTCTTTTCCAACATAACTTCTGGGTCCATTACCATTCTGATAACCCACTTCGATTTTTCGCTATCGTCATCATTCTCGATTGTTTCATCATTACACTCCGCAACCATTTGCTGGAATTCTTGATACTGTTTCATGGTATCTTTATCCTCTTCTATAAGTGTGTCTAGGTCGTCTGGATCAAAACATATTTCACTAGATACGACAACGTCTTCCAATTTAGTGTGCTCTAACATGTGCATAATAGATGTAGCTTTTTCTTTGACTGTTTCATCCTCCTTTTTAAGGTAAACTGTGAGCGATGGATTCTTCGGCTCGCTGGATAATGATAGTATTTCTTCAATACGAGGCACACCACGAGTAACATTCGACTTTGACGCCACACCAGCAAAATGAAAGGTATTCAAAGTCATCTGTGTTGATACCTCACCTATACTTTGTCCTGCTATCATTCCAACCATTTCACCTGGTGCTACTATAGCGCGTTTGTAAGAATTAACGATTGTATCTAATAATAATTGCAAGGATTTCATGTTGAATCGCTTTACAACAACCAGCTCTTTAGGCGACAAATAATAGTAGAATAGTGTCTTGAATAAGTCAGTAGGTGGTGCAAAGGTAATCTTTTCTAGCTTATCGTAACAGGATTCAATTAATTGGAAAGCTTCCAAAGGTGTAATATCAGATAATGACGTCATCGATATATTCGTTTGTCCTTGTATGTTATTAATAATATAAGCGAATGCTACTGGTGAGTTTACAATCACATCACCTTTACCTTTAAAGACATTCTGAATGATTTTGTCTCTCATTTGTATCATAAATTGTGTGTATTTTTCACAGTATTCCTTCATACTTTTCCTCTGTTTGTTATAACGAGTTAGAGTGTTCTTCAAGAATACATTCGAAAGTATATTAGTTTTGTTATTATTTTCTGACAATATGAAATGTGAATATATTTCTTGTGTGCTCATACTAACAATAGGCATTAACTGATTTTCTACTTTAGTCGTGTCGATGTTATCATCACCATAAGCAAATTGTACAATCTTACCCTTGTTATTTCTTACAGTCATGTCATAATTTACCATTAAATCTTCAAGACCTTTAATTAACCGTCTTTGGATATAACCTGTTGTAGAAGTTTTGACAGCCGTATCAATAAGACCTACTCTACCACCCATAGCATGGAAGAACAGTTCTTGAGGCGATAAACCATTAATATACGAGCTTTCAACAAAACCTCTTGCAACTGGACTATCATCATATTTTGTATAATGTGGTAATGTTCGTTGCTCAAAACCATAAGGAATTCTTTTTCCATCTACGTTCTGTTGACCTAAACAAGAAATCATAAAGGATATGTTCAAATCCGAACCCTTGGACCCTGCCTTTACCATCGTAACAAATCGATTGTTTTTGTCCAAACTATTTAGACCAATTTTGCCTGACTCAGATGTCGCCTGATTAAGTATGTTATTTACCTTTGTTTCAAATTCTTCGTTATTAGTTTTACCTGACTTGTTTTCAAAAATACCAATCTGTGTTTGTTCAATCAAATTTTTTACATCTGCTTTTTTCTGCGTAATTACTTTGATAATTTCTTCGTTTGTTTTGTTGTCAGAAATTAAGTCACTAATACCAACACTAAATGCAGAGTATTTCATGTACTCAGTCACCACATTTTGCAAGTCATCGATAAACTTGGCACAACCTTGGTTGCCGAAATCGTTGCATATTCTTTGTAATAACCCTTTAGTACCACCACCTACTACTTGTTTATCCATTTGTCCTCTAATATACTTACCATTCTTGATTTCAATAACTGCATTAGATGTGTTGAAATCCATGTCATCTTTGTATGCTTTTGTCTTATATTTTAAGCTTAGAGGATACATTATTTGTGACAGCAAATCAAAACTAGATATACCTTTTTCTTTTGCGAAATCTTTTGCTAACATATTTTCATCAACACCATCAAACAACATCATCAAGTTCATGGCATTACGTGGTGTGAAATGAATGTTTTCTCTGGTAAACTGGTAACATCCAAGCATAGAATCTTGAAATATACCAATAATAGAAGAGTTATTAGCAGGACTGATTATTTGATAAGGTACTGCAGCTAAATTAACCAATTCCGATTCCGATTCAAGGTCTTGTGGCATGTGCAAGTTCATTTCATCACCATCAAAATCAGCATTATACGGTTTTGTATCAGCTACATTCATACGGAACGTGTCGCCTATTTTCATAACCCTTGCGATATGACACATCATACTCATTCTATGAAGTGTAGGTTGTCTATTGAAAAGAACTGGGTCGCCATCCATCATGTGTCTATGGACTATATCACCATCCTCCAAAGTAATGGAATCACGATCCATAAAATATCTCAAAGTAATCGACTCACCGTTTTCCTTTTCCAATATTTTTGCTCCAGGCCATACGTCAGGACCATTCTGAACTAGTTTTGTCAAGAATGCCTTGTTCATTTTGTTAACCTTTACTGGTTTTGTAATATTTTTTGCGATTTTCATAGGAATTCCCAATTCTTTGATTGACAGATTAGGGTCAGCAGTAATAACAGACCTGGCACTAAAGTCGACACGTTTTGCCATAAGGTTACCTCTCATTCTTCCACCTTTACCGTTCAATCTATCCTTAATCGATTTCAAGGGTCTTCCTGAACGTTGTGCTACAGAAGCTACGCCTGGTATTTTATTATCTACTTGTGTAGCCACATAATATTGTAATACTGTTGTCCAGTCATCAATAACATTAGATGGCGCGTTATTATTTATTTTTTCTTGTAGAGTTTTGTTTGCTTTAATAATATTTACTAATATATGACTCAAGTCGTCTTCTGAACGTTGTTGAGCGTCATGTTTTACAGATGGTCTTACTGCAGGAGGCGGAATAATCATCGTTTGACAAATCATCCAATCTGGTCTAGACCAAACAGGACTAAAACCCATAAATGCAACGTCTTCATCAGATATACGTTTCAAAATTTTCAACGTCATTTCTGGTGTGAATTTAACTATTATTGGCTCAGAACCATCATCATTCTTGTCCTCATTCTTCCACTCTGCAACAATAGTTGCCAACCCTTCTTTTCTTATTTTACCATTAGGAGGACATGGTTGTAAACATCCACAGCCATCTTCTGTGTCATCTCCACATCTTTTTACTTTACTTGCTAAACTAAACACTTGTTTCCATCGCGCTTCATTATTTTTACTAAAACTCTTACTGTATTTACTTTTACTTATAAGTAGTTTACTGCATTTAATACAAACACACCGTAAACATTTGATTATAGTATTCAAGTACTGTATGTAATAAACTGGTTTAGCCAACTCTATGTGACCATTATAACCTGGTGTTTCCATATAATCCAACCCATCTGTTGGACATATTAACCCAGGGTCTAACACACCCATACGAGGATCAAACAATCCACCGATAACAGGTTTGTTGTTTATGTACGTATCTCTTGTAGTAACCTCCACCACAGAGCTCTTCCTTATTTCCTCAGGAGACATAATACTAAACTGTACTCCAATTACTTTTGACACGTTTGCTGAGGTATTATTGTTGTATTTCATCATGCTGTATATATATTATATTACATAGATTTTAGATAGTTTAAAATCATTTTTATTTTATTTTCCCTGATAATATGAAATTGTACATTTATATTATTTATAAATATATTTTACGCCATTTATATTGTTTAAGTCGCTTACATCAACACCAATCAATACAGAAATGTGGTTCTTTATAGTTTTCCTTACATGTTCTTCTGAGCAGCACATCAGCTCTGCAACCTCTTTATTTGTATGTTTTATGTTGAACAGGTGATCAAATCTATAATAAAATAACCTTTTTACAAAAGGGTCTAATCTATTTATTTCAACCCAAAGATAGAGTAAATCATCATGACGTTCATTATTTGCACATGACAAATAATCAAGACCCCTTAAATAAGTAGTGTGTTTGTATTTATTTTCATATTCCTGATAAACAGGTTTTCGTTTCATTACGCTTTTACGTCTTTCAGTTATCGGTATTTTTGATATGGTATAGTTATCTGTTATACATTTGTATATAGAACCCTTTATGTAAATTTTAGCATAATTTACGAACAATCTTCTTCCGTCATATTTCCGTATACTATCATACAGACCTTTGTATCCGTAAACTAACATATCTTGTTTAATATTTAGTGTTTTTCTTTTGTGAATTTGTCCAATCCGTTTTGCGGTAGTGCATACTAGAGGGACATGTCTCATAAATATAATGTAATTTACTTTCTCCATCATAGATTGTGATGTATGTTTATCTGTTTTATATTGTTGAAGAATTCTCCACTGTTTGGGTGTAATCATTTTGTATGAGCATACATATAGACACTTTGATAATAATAAAAAATAAAATAAAAACAAACCGTTTGTCATAGTTATTTTAATTGAATCTATTTATTACTTTTTAATTTATAGTTTATTATTATTTGTTATTATTTATAGCATGCATTTATGCGTAGTATAGTGTGAAAATGATACGATATAAGGGTTGAATCACAGTAAAAAATGTGGTATAAATAAAAAAAATGAATTAAAATAAAATATATAGAACATGTAGTAATTACATACAAAATGAAAGGTGAAGCTATCCAAAACAAGAAAAACTGCAAGTACAACTCATCTGATGATGATTCAGATTACACTAGCGAGGTTAGTGAAGGAGAAATGGATGTGCATGAATATCGCAAATTTATTTCCAAAATATTTCCATCAAAACATATTAATAATAAAATTAAAGCAGGTAACAGAATTAAAAATTTAAATAAAAAAAAGAATAATAAAAACAAAAAAAATAACAGTAAAAGCGATTATGACGATGATGATACCGAAACTTTAGATGATGAAGACACAGACAGTAGTTATGAAGACGAAGAAGACGAAGATGATGAAGACGATGAAGATGAAGAAGAATACGATGACGAAGATGATGAAGATGAACAACCACGACGTCGTAAAGCAAGCGACAAAGAAAAAAAGGATAAAGGGTTATCTATTGTTACGCGAAGTAAAAGTAAAAAGGGTTCAAAGGTTGTAAAAGAATCACCCAAGAAAAAAGATACAAAGAAAAAGGGTTCTTCCAGCGATAATAAAAAATCAAATAAAAAGCAGAATAATAAAAAGAAAAATAAAAAAAGGGTTGTTGAAAGCGATAGTAGTGATGATGACGAAGATGAAGATATTTATGAAGATGACGAAGAGGATGATGACGATGATATGATTAGTCCAAAATCTAATAAAGTAAATATTATTTTCACGATTGGTGGAGCTGAGGATGAATACGACGATGAAGATGATGACTATGAGGATGATTATAGTGACGATTATGAAACAGAGGATGAGAATGCATCGGTATCGTCCGTTGAATCAACACCAAAAAAGAAGAAGATTGTTAAAAAGTCGCCAAAGAGTAAGAAGGTCGAAGATAAGGACTCTGAAGATAAGGATAAAGAACAAGATAAAGAACAAGACAAAGACAAAGATAGCAAGAAGAAACCAAAGGATGATAAAAAGGAATCCGAAGAGCAATCATCATCTTCTATGAAAAAGTCCAACTCATTCAAAGATAGATTGAATAATCTCAGTAAATTATTAGATGGTAATAACGATAAAAGTAAGGATCAACTAATTGAAAAATGCATAGCAATATGCGAAGAAGATATCAAACATTCAGAAGAAAAGAAGAGCAAAAAGGTGAAAAAAGAAAAAGACCGTAATCTTAGAATATTCAAAAAGATAATTAGTGATAAAAATGTAATGAACGACTTTACATTTTATGAAAAATTAGACGTGGACCAACAGAAAAAGGTTCTAAAGGAGTTGAGAGAAATAAACAAATTAACTAGAATCGAAAAACCATACAGAATGTGCATATTAGAATCCGATATCCCAACGGTTTTCAAAGGTGCCGCTATGAAAAAGATCAACACACTAAGACAGATGGATCCAGGTAGTGGTGAATTCTACAAGGTGAAAAATTGGGTGGATACTTTTATGAGAATACCATTCGGAAAACATCAGCAATTAGATGTCAGTATTACCAAAGGCGTTGATTCGTGTCATGAGTTTATGGAAAAAGCACAAGGTACACTAAATGAAGCTATTTACGGATTGAATGATGCTAAGATGCAAATAATGCAAATGTTAGGTCAATTTGTGACTAATCCGACATCAATAGGAGGTGCAATAGCTATTCATGGTCCACCAGGTACTGGTAAAACTAGTTTGGTGAAAGAAGGAATAAGTAAAATCCTGAACAGACCTTTTGCGTTTATAGCATTAGGTGGTGCAACTGACAGTAGCTTTCTAGAAGGTCATTCGTATACTTACGAGGGTAGTACATGGGGCAAGATTGTTCAAATATTGATTGATAGTAAGTGTATGAACCCAGTAATTTATTTTGATGAACTTGACAAGATAAGTGACACACCAAAGGGTGAGGAAATTACAGGAATACTTACGCATTTGACTGATACAACACAAAACACGCAATTTCATGATAAATATTTCTCGGAAATTGATTTTGATTTAAGTAAATGTATGTTTATATTCAGTTACAACGATGAAAGTAAAATAAACCCAATATTAAAGGATAGAATGTACAGAACCCAGACCAAGGGTTATAACTTGAAAGAAAAAACTACTATAGCTAAGGATTACTTATTACCAAAGATTCGTAAACAACTGGTATTCGAAGATGCTGACGTAATAATTCCCGAGGAAACATTACAACATGTGATAGATAATTTGTGTGATAAAGAGCAAGGTGTACGTAATTTGAAACGATGTCTTGAGATAATCTATACCAAGTTGAACTTATATCGACTAATGAAGCCAGGAGTAAATTTGTTCGAAGATAATATGTCGTTGAAGGTGGAGTTCCCATTCACGGTGACAAAGGATATAGCAGAAAAACTAATTACTAGAAAAGATAACAATATGTCATCGCTTTATGGATTATATATTTAAAAATGTAGCAAAAATTGAATAAAAATAATATTAATTTTAACTCGTATTAACTCATAATTTAACTATTAATTAATTATTTTTTTTTGCATCTAATAATAAAAATAAAATAAAGTTAAGAAAAATAAGAAAATATTATTATTGCGATACAGTTTAAACGTATTTTATTATTATTATTATCTAGCATATGATAGACAATAATAGCAACGATAGTAACGAAGTTGAATTTAATTACGTAAAAAGTAAATATACAAGAATAAGTAATAAGTTACAAGATATTGCCAATCTATATTCCGAACTTATTCGTTATTGTGATATTTTTAAATGTAAATTAGGCAAGGATAATATGCTAGATTTAAAAAGAAGAAAACAATATTACATAAATCAGCGTACACGTGTAGAGCATAACATAGCAAAAATAATTAGCAACGTAAACAGCTCAGATGAAGATGACCTAGAATACGAAGCCAAGTACTGTACAGATGGTAATTGTCATCGTTTTACAAGTGACGTTATAGACATCGATGAAAATACATCACAGCGTATTACTTATTGTACTTTATGTGAGTATACCAAAAAGTAATGAGTGTCTGAGTGGTTAATTAACGCCCATTTATTTACCATATTGTATTCGTATTATGCCACCACATACCATTACCTTTCTTCACGTCATATATCTTTCTAAAAATAGTGGATCTAGATAGTGGTATATTACACCTGTATTTATTCGGCGGATGAGGATTGGTTAATAATAGAGGAATAGTTGCTTTTGCGGGTTCATATGATTGATGATGTATAGCATAATATATAAAAAAGTTCTGGAAAATGTTAGTAGCAATTAGCGAATCTTTATTCATATAAATTATATAATCTTTCAAATACTCACTAATAATTGCTACACTTGAAATGTCGGCAATATCTTCGCCTAAGCTTAATGAAGCGTCAAAGTCATATTTATCTTTTCCCAAGAATTCCTCATATTGTTTTTCTACGTCACGAGTTAGATGTTTGAATATTTTCTTGTCCCTAGGTGTCCACCAGTCATATAGTTTACCATTTTCGTCATATTTACTACCATTATTGTCTAATGAATGTGACATCTCATGCGAAATAATGAATCCTATACCAGCAAGGTTATATTCTATTCGTTTAGTTAAATCAATAAATGGAGGCTGTAAAACTCCCAGGTTCATGAATATTTGGTTTTTACTTGGTGTGTATGATGCATTAACCACATAAGGGTAATAAGTGCTTAACTTTGCAGGATAGTCATTCCAATCGGCATCTGGCAATACGATTAATGATTTTTTTCCTATTATACTAATTTGTTTTTTGAAACGTGAATCACATATTTTTTCAAGATTGTCGTAAAAATTACTTGAGTATGATAATACAGGGTCTTCGTCCATATTTTCATCATTTCCAACTACAAAGTTTATTTTCTCCAATTTTCGAATAGCTCTTTGTTTTGTACTTGTTGATAACCATTCATTCCGTGAAACAATTCGTTTAAAAACTGTACTAAGGTCTTTACCCATATTAATTACTGAAGTAACAACGTCTTTGTTATAAGCGTACTTTAGGTATTCTTTGGATAACCAATTACCAAACGATAAGGACATATATAACGTTATATTTACTGCATCATTAGTTACTATTTTTTGTTGTCCTCGTTGATGATTTCCATAAAATTCGTAGACAATTTCTCTCCATTTGTTGGTAATCCTACACAAATTAGCCAATAGAATAAACAACCAAAAAGTGCGCCATTTTGGTGTTTTCCAATTATCAATAAATAACTTGGTACACCGTTTTAAATAACCCAAATCATATGTCAAGAAATATGGCGGAGGAGTTTTAAATCCTAATTCTTTTGTGTAGGTTATCCAATCAAAACCATATTTGTTTAAAGACTCTGATGCTTTCACTTTCGTAGATGTATTATACGATTTATTGTACTCGATTGCGTTTATAAATTCTATCTCGACGTCTAATACATCACTCGGTTTAAGACCATGACCCTTACCTAGTGAAGTATCAAATATTTTACGAACAAAACTAATATATTTTGTACGATTAATTAAAGATCGTGAACTTTTGTCAAATATATTGTAAACGTTGTTTTCAATCGACTCAAAATTGTGATAGAACAGCCAGCAATTCACAACGTCAGGGTCACCTGGTTCTGGGAAAAACTTCAACACGAAAGGACTACGATGTCTTATCATTTCACGTTTTCCGTAGTAAGCTAATAATTTCCAAGGGTTGTCCTCACTTATAAAGTTATCAATTAGTTGTACATAATCTTTTGCTATTCTTTTGCTATTACTTGGCGAATTCATGCTGATAATAGATTTACGAAAAATGTTAATATTTTTCGCCAGGTTGTTATGGTGATGCTTTATATAATTTAGTATGAGTTTATCTAACTCCTCGTATACCTTGTGTTGTACAGACGTGAAATCGGATTTTCGCACTATATATTTCTCATCATCACTTACATTTGATGCGCTTTTCATCCATTTGTAATTAACATATCCATAAAAATCATTTTGGGGTTTAACATTTTTTGGTATTTCAATTGCTGTAATTTCTTTCATAAAAATATTATTTACCTCTTTATCAGGTAAGATTAAATCAGTTTTCCTTATTCTGTTGTATGAATGTTCGAATGGTAAAACGGCATCTATACATTCGATGTTTCTTAGTTTGTTCTTGTGTGTTTTGTTTTGTTTTGTTTTATTGTGTGGTTGATTGTGTCTTTTATTATGTGCTTTTTCTTTATTTTTATTTTTATTTTGTGATTTATTATGTTGATTATACTTTAATTTCTTCGTATTTTTGTTATGTATCTTAGTCATATATGATATATACTATATATACTGTATATATAATATTATATATTATACCTTTTTATCAGGTATCTGTTTAATACTCAGAGTATGGTTCATTATTTCCACCTCTGTTATTCAAGTAGTCGTATTGGTCTACGGTCATACAAGCACACCCAGTACTAGTTGAATAGGTATTTGGACAACATTCGGGCTTGAATTCAGTAGTTGAAAACAAAAGCATTTCCCCGTCTGGTAAAGGTAATGGTTGATTGGGTCTATTTAACATATCACTAGCACCTTTACTTGGTGGTTGTCCTGGGTGTATTTTCATATCATGCATATTCCATAAGTTGGTATTAATAGATTCATCACTATTCAAACTATAAGGCGTGGGTAAATTACTGTTGATGGTGGATGCAGAAAAACCTTCCTTATTACACCCATGGGCGGTACATCGTGTGCATCCACAAACTACATTCACCAATATGAAGAGAACGCATATAAAAATCAACAACTCTAAATTTAATTTTGTACCAAAAATCGAAATTTCCATTTATTATACATATTTCATAGATAATAATTTTCCTCTTGTTTTGGCTAAAAATAAGTCAACACCTGCATTATAATCAAAAAATCGAGTATTATTGATGTGCAATATTTTTTTGGTTGTTAGTAAATGATACAATTTGCCATTTTCTTTCATGACCGATGGAATCTTTAATATTGTTGAACTATCTAAAACCTCATTATAATATCCTAAGTTCATTTTTAATTCACATATGTTCAAATTACCTGCACCATTAATAGTTACATTCCCTAAATTAAACTTGTAATGCTTTAAAACCGTTGGATCTATCTCGACAATACCATAAACCTCGTTATTGTCCTGAAGTATATCGCCTATTTTTATATTTTGTATTTCCTCTTTATTCCCATTATTGAGGGTAACCCGTGTACCTTGGCAAAAACCGCCATCTACATACGTATGTAATTTGTCTACATTATTTACACCAGTTTTCTTAATAATCTCATATAAATTATCACCATATAGGTCATCCCAATCTGCGAAAATAATATTATTTATTGTCACCAATTTTTGATTAGTATTAATACAATACAAATATTCTTCGTCGTATTTGTCAAGTTTTACTGCTTGCGGATGGTCACACACTTTAATCCATTTATCATTATGTCGCACGATATGGCTATCTGATACTATTACGTTGTTTAAGTTGTACATAACTGAACCTTTTGTTGTTACTTTTACTATTGAGCATACTGAATTATTTGTATCTAATCGGTCTCCTACTACTAGTTCACTTATTTTCTTACTAGTGCCGTCATACATGTTAATTTGCGTATTTTTATCAAAACACTTTATTGTAGGTATAGACCCAACCTTTACTTTGAGGACTATTTCCATAAAGGTAAATAATATTGCCATAGGGATGGCTATCGAGATAAAAACAGACGACATAGTTGCTGCAAGTGCCCAACTTACAGGCACAGCCCATAATACCGCAATTATTCCAGCTAATATCATTAAAATTTCTAAAATTAACTCTCCTGATGCACCCATAAGTGATTGTAAGTTATAGTAAACTGCTAATAACATGTATATGCAAGTAGTGAGTACGCCTGTTAATTTTCCTATAAAATCTTTCATGGCAAGGATTATCGTTTGTATAGGTACCACAACATTCATCAATCTTCCCATTATTTCTTCTACCACAGCTTGAAGTTGTGTTCGTACTTTGTCAAACATAGCCCTTATGGAGTTGATTGAATCTTGTAGTTCGCCTATGGTAGAGGCAATAGCGCTAGTTATAAATGTGATCGGTGCAAGAGCTTCTCCTGCGATTGAACTTTGAACATTATTTAAACACTGCTGGAAATTATCAGAGGTATAATCCATCCATGATGTACCTTCAGGTGCGTTTATGAATCCTGCGAATGGTAATACGTATGGTTTACACTGGTCATCCGACCAATTATCCCTAATATCTTGAGCTTTCATCATGACAAAACAGAATGTTAATAGCAGCAAAAATATAATAGTAAATACTATAAATAAGATTAGAGAGCTACCAGAATAATCAAAATATCCCAAATTGCTATATATTTTTTTTATTTCTTTCAATCCAGGGGTTTCTTTAAGTATTTCATCTATTTTAGGTATTCCATCTATAGGTATTTTAGGTTTAACAGTTTCATTATTTATTGTACCACTCATATATAATCAATTTAAAATAATGAATAGTGATAAATGTAATTTTTATAATTACAAAAATAATTTTATAATTACAAATATATTTTATAATTGCAATAATACTTGGTTTACTTACACACACCCTTGAAAAAATAAAATAGCTCACATAAATAGTCTACATATATATGGCATCCTTAATGTATCATCGTCCCAATCCCAGAAAATCTCATTACCTATAACTATGCGATTATCATTAGTAGATAAACAACTAAACCAATCTACATCTTTTTTTGCTAATTTTGCTTTTGGATATTCACACACGCGTACAAATACCTCTTTGGCGGAATCATAAACAAAATGCGACCCAGTTACGTATACGGCGACACCTTCATTTCCTTCGATTCCTTCATTTTCTATACAGTACAGCGGTGTTTTTGTTTGTTTATTGTCGATTTTTATGGTTTTTGTTACAACTGAACCATTCTCTAAAACATCACCTAAATTGATATCCTTCATACATACTGTGCTACCATCTGCTAGTTTTAATTTAGTATCAGGGTCAAAACACAAAGCATTAACCGTTTGACCTGCTGGACCATTCCACATACTTTGGATTGTTTTTACTGAACCATCTAACACGTATATTAGTGTTGTTAATGTACCTATAGTTTTACCCACTATATCACGCATAGCAATAATTATTCTTTGTATTTCGATTACTAAATTCAAGAAAACAGCAAATATGTCTTGTACTATCTTTGATATAAATGTACGAACCTTACTAAACATAGCACGAGCAGAGTTGACATCTTCTGATATTGACCCAACAGAATTTCCTAGTGTATGTGTAATATAAGTTATTGGAGCTAATATATGTCCCATATAACCTGTCATACTGTTTTGAACACAGTAGTTAAAGTTTTCATTAACATTATCTGCAAGAGGCATGTATGTTGGATTGCATCGATTTTCTTGCCAGTTATCTTTCACATCTTGAGCCTTTGCAATAGCTGCAATCGCAACTATATACGATAAAAAAAGTATATTTACTAACATAAATTTTCCCCAATTTCCACCCGAGGGCATCTTATATATTATAAATTTAATTTTATTTTAATTTTGTATGCATTTAATAACTTCGTTTAATTCTTTTATATATATACATATCTATATATCTATATATCTATATCTCATACACATCATTTTATCTCTATTAATTCATAGAATCGCATACATTAGACCCGAATATAAAGGTTGTAGTGGACCAATTTTTATAATGATCATTACGTTGTTTAATGAAGTATAATACAAATCCTATAACCGTTAGCAAAATAATTAACAGTTTTATTATTCCGTCTACTTCATCTATTTTTGAAATATAGTTAGCGTATTTTTTATTTTTATCAGCGTTGTCTTTATAATATGATTTATACATCATTAATAAATATACTATGAATAATAGGAATGTGACTACAGATATAAATATCATACTCATCTTAGAATACAAAAGATAAAATATATAAATCATTAATGCAGTAGCTATAGTATCTGTCGGATATTTTGAATTACTACTACTAGAAAAATCTACAGCAAAAATTAATATTAATAACATTACGATATGTTTAGCCATCATGTTTTTTTTTAATAGTTTTTGTGTTTTACAGTTTAGTATCTGTCCAACATAGTTTCCCATTACCGATAATCCAAGAAGCATAACACCTTTTGTAAAAGAGTCAGTAATAGTACTATCTGCGTTATCTGCAAACTTCTGTATATTCATTTATATTATAATTAAATAATAAATTAATAAAAATATTAAAACAAAACTATTAAATATTAAAAAACTATTAAATACTGCATAATAGTAATATAAATCATGTTTAATTTTTGTAACCAAAGATTCTCATTAAATCTGTCAAGTTACAATAATTCAAAAAAAAATAATAATACTACTAATAATGTAAATGTATTCAACCCTAATCGTACCTTTTATATATGTAGTTATGGTGGTTCTGGGTCTACTATGTTAACCAAGTATCTGTCTAATTTTGGTAATGTAGAACACATACATGACCGAAATCCCCCTGAAAAACTAAAATACGTAGGTAGTAAAAACACCGATTCACCAGTTTACAAGGAGTGGTTTAATAATGTGGAAGTTCCTAATGATGAAGTACGTAGTATTACCGTTATTTTCATATATCGAGACCCTATAGACGTAATATATAGTAGATTTATTCGTGGTAACTCTGAGCCTAATACTCAACATATGACAAATGTAATGTGTAAACACACTAATGTCAGATTAAGACAAGTTTTGCATTATAAAAAGGATCTATATGAGATTGAAAATTTTTTCAACAATTGGACGACACGAAATCCCAACCGAAATTACATAATTTACTGTATAAAATATGAAACATTTTGGAACCATATAAACCAGATTAATCACATATTGAGAATACCAGATATACCTAAGCTGTATCCTGCACGTAATGAAACAAGAAGGAATAAACCTCATTATAAAGCATTACAACAAATTTATAAAAATCTTATTTACAAAATCAATAAAGCTAATTTTATTGAACTAGCATAAAATATCTATACCATCTTGACATGTGGTTATGTTATAATCTTACTATCCTAACTGTTGCATGACCATTTCCAATCTGGGTTTCCTCCTACCTTCCTACTCTTGGCATGTCTCGTTGCATGGCTTTTTCTATGATGTTTTCTAGTTTTGTTCTTAGCACTTCTTCTTCGATTCTTAGAGCCATTCCTAGAACCATTCCTAGAACCATTCCTAGAACTATTCCTAGAAGCTCGTTGTTTTTTATTAGCACCTCGTTTAGCAGATCTTCGCTTTTTGGTTCTAGGTTTATTTTTGTGATGTTTGTTCGATTTTCTGTAACGGTTTCTCCTTGTATGGTGTCTTTTTCCACCTATTTGTGATGATGATTGGTCTGTGGCATCCATTCCACTACTACTAGAATCTACGCCACCAAAACCACTACTACTAGAACCTGGGGCACCACCAAAACCACTATTAGAATCTACGCCACCAAAACCACTACTAGAACCTACATCACCATTACTACTAGAACCAAAACCACTACTAGAACCTGTACCATTACCTGTGCCACCATTACTAGTAAAATATGTGTCAACAGTTGGTTGACTTTC
>Ga0209137_1002165_pt1 | contig 17584 bp, 29 predicted proteins | sample SaaInl5LU_22_DNA_FD_184642 | JGI IMG/M metagenome (GOLD analysis project Ga0209137, IMG submission 184642) | Marine microbial communities from expanding oxygen minimum zones in the Saanich Inlet - ESP_105LU_22_DNA (SPAdes) (version 2) | ecosystem: Environmental > Aquatic > Marine > Intertidal... | reverse complement strand
AGTTGTAATGGCAGCCGCCTTCGCAAAGAGGCTCGACATGTCTTCATTGATGAGCAGACGCTTCCACAGCTAACACAACTGCCTATAGGAGCCGCTAAAGCCTACTTCGAACAACTTGTACTAGAAGGCAAGCAGGGTGAGATCGCCGAGAAGATCCTCAAGGAGATCCGTGAGCGATTAAGCTTCCTAGTCAACGTAGGGCTCGACTATCTATCACTCGAGCGTAGCGCTGATACGCTTTCAGGTGGCGAGGCACAACGTATTCGACTCGCAAGCCAGATTGGCGCTGGCTTAGTTGGCGTCATGTACATCCTCGACGAGCCGTCGATAGGCTTGCATCAACGTGACAACGAGCGCCTGCTGAACACCCTGGTGCACCTACGCGACCTCGGTAACACGGTTATCGTGGTTGAACATGATGAGGATGCGATCCGAAGTGCAGATTACATTGTCGACATAGGACCCGGTGCCGGCGTGCACGGCGGCGAAGTGGTTGCTGCCGGGCAGTATGATGACATTATCAAAAGTGAGCGTTCACTGACCGGGCAGTATCTAAGTGGCAGGCGTGCGATTGATATTCCCAAAGAACGTCACAAAGCCGATCCGAAGAAGCAGCTCAAACTTTTGGGGGCGAGTGGCAACAACCTTCAAAACGTTGACCTTGAGATTCCGGTCGGTCTTTTCACCTGCATAACCGGTGTATCAGGTTCAGGTAAATCAACACTGATCAACAACACGCTCTACCCGCTGGCTGCGACAGAGTTGAACAAAGCGACCACCCTGACACCAGCCCCATACACAAAGATCGACGGGCTCAACCATTTCGATAAAGTAATCGATATCGATCAGAGTCCGATTGGACGCACACCGCGATCAAACCCGGCAACCTACACCGGGATCTTTACGCAGATTCGCGAGCTATTCTCGGGCACTCAGGAGGCACGCTCGCGCGGCTACAAACCAGGGCGCTTTAGTTTCAACGTCAAAGGTGGACGCTGTGAAGCCTGTCAGGGCGACGGCGTAATCAAGGTAGAGATGCACTTCCTGCCCGATATCTATGTGCCTTGTGATGTGTGTAAAGGAAAGCGCTACAACCGCGAAACCCTCGAGGTGATGTATAAAGGGAAGAACATTCATGAGGTGCTAGATCTCACGGTAGAGGATGCACTCAGCTTCTTCGAAGCCATTCCTGCTCTAGCGAGACGACTACAGACCCTGGTGGATGTAGGTCTGAGTTACATCCGCCTTGGCCAAGCCGCAACAACCCTCTCGGGTGGTGAAGCCCAGCGCGTCAAACTGGCGAAAGAGCTCTCTAAACGCGATACCGGTAAAACACTCTACATCCTTGATGAACCTACCACCGGCTTGCATTTCTACGACATTGAACAGCTTCTCGCCGTACTCAATCGCCTTCGCGACCACGGCAACACGATCGTGGTGATCGAGCACAACCTTGATGTAATAAAGACTGCAGACTGGATTGTGGATCTGGGCCCAGAGGGCGGTTCAGGTGGTGGGCAGATCATCGCCGCCGGCACTCCTGAACAGGTCGCCGATACCAAAGGATCTGAGACAGGGCGCTTCTTAAAGCTGATGCTCAAGTAAAACTGCTTAGTGCGCATTCGTAAGGTAGGTCGGTTTTTAGCCGACTTACCCTGCAGATGTGCTGTTCAGTAACTTCCAACCAGGTTGGCTAATCGTATGACTAGCTCGTGTTATGTGGCGGTTCAAGAGCCACCCTACACAAGTCCGGTTACCCGATTAATCGATTAATTCGATATTTTTGTGCATATGCGAAATATTCAATAAATTAATCGTGTGTAAGTCACTAACAGCACGTCTGTCAGATGAAATATAGGAGGAACTGCCTAGTATGTAGGAGGTACATACTATTTAAGCAACCAGGCAGGTACCTTCGGAATGAATAGCAGTATTCGAATCGCCTTGCTGAGCGACTTCCAGCTTTCCCGCGAAGCTTTCGCTAGCGCAATCGTAAATAGCCCAAGCCCGCAACCGATCAGCGTTGAAATATCGAACAACCTGGATAGCTTAGACCCGCGACAAAGCCATGACGTGGACGCCATCTTGATTGGTGTCGACGAGCACGCAACCGAAGCACTGGCGTGGATGGAGCGTCACCAGCGAACCAGAAAGCCCAGCCCCGTCGCCCTTCTGGGACGTCGAATCGATGAGTATGTTATTGATCAGGCGCTGATGACTGGTTGCAAAGGGATCATCAGTGAAGACAAGAGCATTGAGACTTTCTGCCGAGCTATCGTTGCCATTGCACGCGGCGAGGTGTGGCTGCACGGTAAAGCGACTCAATACCTTCTACACAGACTACAGAATGAACATCACCCAAGCCCCCAAGGCGAGTATGGTGAGCAGCTAACAAAGCGGGAGATGCAGATAGTGACGCTATTTAGAGAGCACCCGGACTATTCGGCAACCGGCTTAGCGGAGAAACTGAACGTATCCGAGAGCACCCTTCGCAACCACCTGACACGTGTCTACCGTAAACTGGGTGTGAAGAACCGTTCAGCACTTTTAAACAAAGTGATGCGAGGCTACCTCGATATGCCGCACCACTAGGTTACCTCGCAATATACCGTCAAGCCGGCATGAGCCGGCTTTTTTATACCCTAAACCCTAGATCCACAACTGTCGACTTAATGATAAGTATAAAGCAGGCAGCGTCTAGGCTACCGAATGCTGATGGAGCTGAGTTATTGAATTTCAGATTCGTAGGACTGCAAGGAACCAAAAATCAAACACCTAGAACACGACTTACCGTTAAAGATATAACTCTTGTATCTCATTGTTTTAAGGTTATTTTAATCCTACCTCAAATAGAACAACACGAAATTATCGATACAAAACAAGGACCAAATCGATCATAGACCTAAATATTTCAGGAAAGTTTCAGAAAAAGTACCAATTAGGAGGTTCCTCCTACGCTCCTCTAGAGGAATGTCATAAGGCCAATTCTCTGTACTCTCGTAATATGTAAGTACACCCTACGGGGAGTTACATAGCGAACACCGCTACATAAAACATTTGGAGGAACACCCCATGAAAACTATCAAAATCGCTACCGCATTTGGTGCAGCTATTATGATGTCAACTTCAGCCGTCTCTGCTGGTCTAACATACGCAGAAAAGGAGGCCATGGTAGACTCAGCATACGTGATGGAAATTAGTCGAGGCCAACCACTAGAGCTGACTAGCTACGCTGTTGACGAAGCCATGGTCGACAGCGCTCTGGTGATGACACCAACTTACGGTGAGCCACAGCCGATTACTAGCTACGCAATCGATGAAGCAGTGGTGGACTCAGCGTACGACTGGTCCAAGGGAGCCTTCGACGAAGCTCCGTTTGGTAACACCGCTACTGAGTAAACAGAAGTTTATAGTTAGCTTTTAATAAAGCGCCCGCAACAGCGGGCGTTTTTGCGTCTTCACAAAGCAGTGCTCAACTCAATAAAAAACCCGGCCAAGGCCGGGTTTTTTAAGATCTGCTAAAGCTTAGTCTTCAGAAGACTCTTCAGCAGCTACTGGACGATCAACCAGTTCAACGTATGCCATTGGTGCAGCGTCGCCAGCGCGGAAGCCACACTTCAGGATGCGGATGTAACCGCCTGGACGATTCGCGTAGCGAGGGCCCAGTTCGTTAAACAGTTTACCGACAGCAGAATCGCTACGTGTACGGCTGAAAGCCAGACGACGGTTAGCGACTGAATCATTTTTCGCCAGAGTAATCAGTGGCTCTGCAACGCGACGGAGTTCTTTAGCTTTTGGCAGTGTAGTCTTGATCACTTCGTGTTCGATCAGAGACACAGCCATATTCTTGAACATCGCTTTGCGGTGCGCACTGGTACGATTTAGGTGACGACCAGATTTACGATGACGCATCTTATGTATCCTTTAAAACTTAGCTTAAGCCAACTCAGGAAGCCGCTTTCTCGTCGCCTTTGAGGCTAGCCGGAGGCCAGTTCTCAAGACGCATACCCAGGGACAAACCTTTAGATGCCAAGACATCCTTGATCTCCGTGAGTGACTTTTTACCCAAGTTCGGAGTTTTCAGCAGTTCGACTTCGGTGCGCTGGATCAGGTCACCGATGTAGTAGATCTGCTCAGCCTTGAGACAGTTAGCAGAACGTACAGTCAGTTCCAGGTCATCAACCGGGCGCAAAAGCACTGGATCGATTTCTGGTTCTGCTGGCTCAGCCTTCGCCTGCTCGCCTGCATCTTCGAGGTCAACAAATACTGCAAGCTGCTGCTGCAGGATTGTTGCCGCACGACGGATGCACTCTTCTGGATCGATCGTACCGTTAGATTCGATATCGATAACCAGCTTGTCGAGGTCAGTACGCTGTTCTACACGCGCACTCTCAACAGCGTAAGAGACGCGCAGAACTGGGCTGTAACTAGCATCCAACTGCAGTCGGCCAATCGCACGAGTTTCGTCTTCGTCGCTGATGCGAGCATCAGCAGGCACGTAACCGCGACCACGAGTAACTGTCAGACGCATATTGAGCGAACCTGAAGTCAGGTTTGCGATAACGTGTTCTGGGTTTGCAATCTCAACATCCTGATTAACCTGGATGTCACCTGCGGTAACAGCACCAGGGCCAGATTTGTTGATTGTCAGCACCGCTTCGTCAGCGTTATGCAGAGTAATAGCTACACCTTTAAGATTGAGGAGGATCTCAATGACATCCTCCTGCACACCTTCAATGGTGCTGTACTCATGCAGAACACCGTCGATCTCAACTTCAGTAACAGCACAACCTGGCATTGAAGAGAGAAGAATACGGCGCAGCGCGTTACCCAGAGTGTGACCGAAACCACGCTCCAGCGGCTCAAGAACCACCTTCGCACGTGTCTGGCTAATCTCCTGTACGTCGATGTGACGTGGGCTTAGAAACTCATTTACTGAACGCTGCATGTGTGTTCCACCAGTCAAAGTTAAATTACTTAGAGTAGAGCTCTACGATCAACAGTTCGTTGATGTCAGCAGAGAGATCTGAACGCTCTGGAGCGGACTTGAAAGTACCTTCCATTTTAGCGCTGTCTACTTCGATCCACTCAACTGGTGCACGCTGTGCAGCCAGTTCCAGAGCCGCTTTAATGCGGAGCTGGTTTTTTGACTTTTCACGTACAGCAACAACGTCACCAGCCTGAACCTGGTAAGAAGCGATGTTTACAACAGCGCCATTAACAGTGATCTGACGGTGAGAAACGATCTGACGTGCTTCAGCACGTGTCGAACCGTAACCCATGCGGTATACAACGTTGTCTAGACGGCTTTCGAGGAGCTGCATCAAGTTTTCACCTGTTGCGCCCTTACGACGAGCCGCTTCTTTGTAGTATCCACGGAACTGCTTCTCGAGCACACCGTACATACGACGAACTTTCTGTTTTTCACGAAGCTGAAGACCGTAGTCAGACAGACGGCCACGACGAGCGCCGTGTACGCCTGGTACAGTTTCAGCCTTGCACTTGCTGTCTAATGCGCGAACACCGCTCTTCAGGAAGAGGTCGGTGCCTTCGCGGCGTGACAGCTTGCACTTAGGTCCAATATAACGAGCCATAATTACTTACCGTCTCCAGATTAAACGCGACGTTTCTTCGGTGGCCGACATCCGTTGTGCGGAATTGGCGTCACGTCAGTGATGTTAGCAATCTTGTAGCCACAAGCGTTGAGTGCGCGTACTGCAGACTCACGACCTGGACCAGGACCCTTAACAAAAACGTCTAGGTTTTTCAGACCGTACTCAAGTGCAGCCTGACCAGCACGTTCAGCAGCAACCTGTGCAGCGAACGGCGTGCTCTTACGAGAACCACGGAAGCCGGAGCCACCTGAAGTTGCCCATGACAGAGCATTACCCTGACGATCGGTAATGGTAATAATGGTGTTGTTAAAAGAGGCGTGGATGTGCGCGAGGCCATCGGCTACCTGCTTTTTAACCTTTTTACGTGTGCGATTGTTTGGCTTTGCCATAATGGTAATTCCTATCGCTTACTTACGGATCGGCTTACGCGGGCCCTTACGGGTACGTGCGTTAGTCTTGCTGCGCTGACCGCGAACCGGCAGGTTACGACGGTGGCGGATACCGCGGAAACAACCGAGGTCCATAAGACGCTTAATATTCATGTTGACTTCACGACGAAGGTCACCTTCGACAGTCAACTTGGTAACTTCACCACGAACAATATCGAGAACTTCTTCAGACAGTTCACCAATCTTAGTAGATGGCTCAATGCCTACTGCGGCACAAATCTGCTGAGCAGTTGTGCGGCCGATCCCGTAAATGTAGGTCAGCGAAATTACCGCATGCTTATTGTCAGGAATATTGACGCCAGCTATACGGGCCATTCAATGTACTCCAATTCTATTAATTCTCTCCCGGCATGAACCGGAACGAAATTCATTCAGTTCGTGGAAGGCGCGCAATACTACACGTTGATTAAAAATAAATCAACGGTTGCGGCCTTCCCCCCATCAAACGTCAGGATTAACCCTGACGCTGTTTATGACGGGGCTCCACTTTGCAGATTACGCGAACGCTTCCGTTACGACGTACAATCTTGCAGTTACGGCAAATCTTTTTAACAGATGCACGTACTTTCATGGTCCACCTCTTTCGGCTTAACGCAGGAAGCCTGCGCCGCCCTTAAGATTCGATTTCTTCATCAGGGATTCGTACTGGTGTGACATCAAGTGCGACTGCACCTGCGCCATGAAGTCCATCACCACAACTACAACGATCAGTAGCGATGTACCACCGAAGTAGAAAGGCACGTTCCATGCGACAACCAGAGCCTGCGGCATCAGCGATACCCCAGTAATGTAAAGAGCACCAAACAGTGTCAGGCGGCTCAATACCGTGTCGATGTAACGGGCAGACTGTTCACCTGGGCGAATACCCGGAATGAAGGCACCCGATTTCTTCAGGTTATCCGCTACTTCACGAGGATTAAACATAATCGCCGTGTAGAAGTAGCAGAAGAAGATAATTGCTGCGGCAAACAACAGGATATACAGCGGCTGGCCTGGGCCAAGTGCCAATGCAATATCCTGCAGCCAATCCATGCCTTCCGACTGACCAAACCATTGGCCAAGGGATGCAGGGAACAGCAGGATAGAAGACGCGAAGATCGCCGGGATTACACCCGCCATGTTGACCTTCAGCGGCAAGTGGCTAGTCTGCGCCGCGTAAACGCGACGGCCCTGCTGGCGCTTGGCATAGTTGATCGTTATGCGACGTTGTCCACGTTCCATGAATACCACGAAACCAACAGTCGCAATCGCCAACACACCGATTGCCAACAGCGCTAGGATGTTCAAGTCACCCTGACGAGCCGATTCAAAGGACTGACCGATCGCACCCGGCAGACCCGCCACGATACCAGCAAAGATCAGAATAGAGATACCGTTGCCGATACCACGCTCTGTCACCTGCTCACCAAGCCACATCAGGAATACGGCGCCCGCAACTAGAGTTACAACCGCTACAAAGTAGAAGTTGAACGCAGTAGTGAAGGCTACGCCCTGATTAGCCAGACCAACCGCCATACCCAGCGCCTGTACAGTTGCCAAAACAACGGTACCGTAACGGGTGTACTGGTTGATCTTACGGCGGCCCGCTTCACCCTCTTTCTTGAGAGCTTCGAGCTGCGGGCTCACAGCGGTCATCAACTGCATAATAATAGATGCAGAGATGTACGGCATGATGCCCAACGCAAGAATCGACATACGCTCGAGCGCACCACCTGAGAACATGTTAAACAGGCTCAGGATAGTACCCTCGTTCTGATCAAAGAGCGCAGCGAGACGATCGGGGTTAATACCCGGTACCGGAATATGCGCGCCGATTCGATACACAATGATTGCGATCGCGACGAAGCGTAGACGAGCCCATAGCTCACCCAAACCGCTCTGCATTCCCGCTGTTGCTTGTCCTTTGATTGCCATTACTCTTCTACCTTACCACCGGCAGCTTCAATAGCAGCTTTAGCGCCTTTGGTCACTTTCAGACCTTTGACGGTAACTGCCTTGGTAATTTCACCAGACAGAATCACACGTGCAGAGGTGATCTCTTCACGGATGATATCAGCCTGTTTCAGCGCAGCTAGGTCGACAGTATCAACACCCGCAGCAACGAGCTCGTTCAGACGAATCTCAGCTACGTAACGCGCCATACGAGAGTTGAAGCCGAACTTAGGCAGACGACGCTGCAGCGGCATCTGACCGCCTTCAAATCCCGGTTTTACAGAACCGCCAGAGCGGCTTTTCAAACCCTTGTGACCACGGCCACAAGTTTTACCCAGACCAGAGCCGATACCGCGGCCGACGCGCTTTGGCGCCTGCTTAGAGCCGGCACCCGGGCGTAGAGTGTTCAAACGCATTGGGTGATCCTCTTACTCGCCTTCTACACGAAGCATGTAGCTGACTTTGTTAATCATGCCACGGACTGCAGGAGTATCTTCCAACTCAACAGTGTGGTTCATGCGACGCAGGCCCAGACCCGTGAGGGTCGCCTTGTGCTTCGGCAAAGTGCCGATTGGGCTACGTACTAGGGTTACTTTTACAGTGTTAGCCATTGCTTAGCTCCCCAGAATTTCGTCTACAGACTTGCCACGCTTAGCAGCAACATCTTCTGGTGAAGTCATTGCAGCAAGACCTTTAACAGTCGCGCGAACAACGTTCACTGGATTAGTTGAGCCGTAGCACTTAGCCAGTACGTTTTCTACACCTGCAAGTTCCAGTACAGCACGCATTGCGCCACCCGCGATTACGCCGGTACCTTCAGATGCTGGCTGCATGTATACCTTTGAAGCACCGTGACGGGCTTTAATTGGGTACTGCAGAGTGTGGCCATTGAGCTGTACGCTTACCATGTTACGGCGAGCCTGCTCCATAGCCTTCTGAATCGCAACAGGCACTTCGCGCGCTTTACCGCGACCAAAACCTACACGACCTTTACCATCGCCAACTACAGTCAGAGCAGTGAAGCCGAAGATACGACCACCCTTAACTACTTTGGCTACGCGGTTAACCTGAACAAGCTTCTCTTGCAGTTCACCGTCTTTCTGTTCGTGATTTGCCATAATGAGACCTTTAGAATTCCAGACCGCCTTCACGTGCAGCGTCTGCGAGAGCAGCTACACGACCGTGGTATTTAAAACCAGAGCGGTCAAACGCTACCTGGCTAACACCTGCTTCTTTAGCACGGCTTGCGATAAGCGCACCGACTTTTTTAGCAGCATCGATGTTACCAGTTGCGCCTTCACGCAGTTCTTTTTCAACTGTAGAAGCAGATGCTAGTACAGCGCTGCCGTCGGCAGAGATAACTTGCGCATAGATATGACGCGGTGTGCGGTTAACACACAGACGCACTGCACCCTGTTCACGCATCTGAGAGCGTGAGCGGCGAGCACGACGAATACGAGCTTCTTTTTTAACGTTCATAACCCTGCCTTACTTCTTCTTAGCTTCTTTACGGCGAACATATTCGTCGACGTAGCGAACACCTTTACCTTTGTAAGGCTCTGGCGGACGGAAACCACGAATTTCTGCAGCTACCTGACCAACAACCTGCTTGTCAGCGCCCTTGATTACAACCTGAGTTGCAGCAGGAACTTCAGCAGTGATGCCTTCTGGCAGTGCGTATTCGATTGGATGTGAGAAACCGAGTGACAGGTTCAGAGACTTACCCTGAAGCGCAGCACGGTAACCTACACCGATAAGTTGCAGTTCTTTTTTGAACCCTTCGCTCACACCAGTAACCATGTTACCAACGATAGCGCGAGTGGTGCCGGCCAGTGCCATAGCACCTTTAGAACCATCGCGTGGAGCGAAAGTCAGCTGTGCATCACCCTGTTCCATAGCAACAGATGGGTGAATGTCGTGAGTCAGCTGACCGTTTGAACCTTTAACGGTAACGGACTGACCTGCAACTGTCACAGTGACGCCTGATGGGAGTGCAACAGGTTTCTTAGCGATACGAGACATCCTAATACTCCCTTAGAATACAGTTGCAATAACTTCGCCACCAATACCAGCAGCGCGCGCAGCGCGATCGGTCATTACACCTTTGCTAGTAGAAATGATAGCGACACCCAGACCGTCAGAGACCTTAGGCAGATCACCAACACCTTTATAGATACGCAGAGATGGTTTGCTTACGCGCTTGATCTCAGCGATAACTGGCTTGCCTTCGAAGTATTTCAGTTCGATCGACAGCACAGGTTTCACATCACCTTCTACGGCGTAGTCAGCGATGTAACCCTCTTCCTTCAGTACTTTCGCAATAGCGATTTTCTGCTTCGAAGAAGGCATAGCCACAGCAGCTTTTTCAGCCATGTGACCGTTACGGATGCGTGTAAACATATCCGCGAGCGTGTCTTGCATGCTCATGCTTTACTTCCTCTAATGTGCAGCGCGATGCGGTAGCCTAACAACCTATTCATTAGGCCCAGTCCACCGCGCTTACCGTTAACCAGCTAGTAGTGGATTATTACCAGCTAGCTTTCTTAAGACCCGGAACGTCGCCGCGCATTGCAGCTTCGCGCAGCTGGTTACGGCACAGACCAAACTTGCGGTAAACCGCGTGTGGACGACCTGTAACCTGACAGCGGCGCTGTTTACGTACTGGGCTAGCGTCACGTGGCATTTTCTGCAACGCAACCTGAGCTTCCCAAACTTCATCTTCAGAAGAAGCTGGTGAAGCGATAACCGCTTTAAGAGCAGCGCGTTTTTCAGCGAACTTAGCCGCCAACTTTTCGCGCTTAGACTCGCGATTCCACATTGATACCTTAGCCATAGTCCTACCCTTATTGCTTGAATGGGAACTGCAGCGCGCTCAACAGAGCACGACCTTCGTCGTTCGTCTTCGCAGTAGTCGTGATAGTGATATCAAGACCACGCAGAGTGTCTACTTTGTCGTAGTCGATCTCTGGGAAGATGATCTGCTCTTTAACGCCCATGCTGTAGTTACCACGACCGTCAAAAGACTTAGGGTTCAGACCGCGGAAGTCACGGATACGTGGAATTGCTACGTCTACCAGACGGTCCAGGAATTCCCACATACGCTCACCGCGCAGGGTAACCTTACAACCGATTGGCCAACCTTCACGAACCTTGAAGCCCGCGACAGATTTACGTGCCTTAGTGATAACCGGCTTCTGACCAGCGATCTGAGTTAGATCGTTAACTGCGTTTTCCAGCAGCTTCTTGTCAGCCAGCGCTTCACCCACACCCATGTTAAGGGTAATTTTAGTGACGCGTGGAACGGCCATTACGTTTGGCGAATTCAGTTCTTCTTTCAGACTCAATTTTGCTTCTGAGTCGTAAAGCGCTTTCAATCTAGACATCTGTTCAACTCCTATTACTGATCGCCAGCTACTACAGCGCCGGTTGATTTGTAGAAGCGAACTTTCTTGCCATCTTCAAGAGTCTTGAAGCCGACACGGTCGCCCTTACCAGTTTCAGCGTTGAAGATCGCAACGTTAGAAGTAGCGATAGCTGCCTCTTTCTCAACGATGCCACCAGCCTGCTGAAGCATGGGGTTTGGTTTCTGGTGCTTCTTAACCATGTTGATGCCAGACACGATCAAACGATCGTTTTCGAGTACGCGTACAACTTTGCCACGCTTACCCTTGTCCTTGCCTGCGATAACGATGACTTCGTCGTCACGTTTAATCTTGCGCATTTTAAATTACCTTCGTTTCCTACTACCTTCCTCATGCTCAAAAACGCCAAACTCTCTCGAGCTTGGCGTTTTCGTCAAAACTCCGAAAAAATTTCGGGGTCTTACAGCACTTCAGGCGCCAGGGAAATGATCTTCATGAACTTCTCGTTACGAAGCTCACGCGTTACTGGGCCGAAGATACGAGTACCGATTGGTGCATCGTTGTTGTTCAACAGAACCGCTGAGTTAGTATCAAAGCGGATCAGTGAGCCATCAGGACGACGAACACCTTTACGGGTACGTACTACGACTGCTTTAAGAACCTGACCTTTCTTAACCTTGCCACGCGGAATTGCTTCCTTGACTGTCACCTTGATGACATCGCCAACACTGGCGTAGCGGCGGTGAGAACCACCCAGGACCTTAATACACATAACTCGCTTGGCACCGCTGTTGTCAGCGACATCAAGCATAGTTTCTGTCTGAATCATGGTTTACTCCACAATCTCTATGTCTTCGCCCACAACAAAATCGCAGTGAGCGAAGCGGCTAGTGAAGCAAAGGTGCGGTATATTACACCTTTGCTCCACGTTCTTCAATGCGAATCAAAGACCAAGTTTTAGTCTTCGACAATGGGCGACTTTCCGCGATGGTCACGAGGTCACCCATCTGGCACTCATTTTTTTCGTCATGTGCGTGCAACTTAGTTGAACGCTTAACGAATTTGCCGTAGATCGGGTGTTTTACCTTGCGCTCAACCAGCACAGTGATGGTTTTATCCATCTTGTCACTGATGACCTTACCGGTCACAGTACGGGTACGTTTTTCAGCGCTCATTTATTCACCTGCTTTTCGTTCAGTACTGTCTTTACGCGAGCGATGTCACGACGAACCTGACCAAGCAGGTGAGTCTGTGCCAGCTGGCCAGTAGCTTTCTGCATACGCAGGTTAAACTGGTCCTTGAGCAAACCCAGCAGCGACTGCTGAAGCTGATCAACGGACTGTTCACGTAGTTCAGTTGCTTTCATTACATCACCGTCCGCTTAACAACGTTTGTTGGAACCGGCAGCTTAGCAGCAGCCAGCGCGAAGGCTTCGGTAGCGAGATCTTCTGGTACGCCTGCCATTTCGAACAGAACCTTACCAGGCTGGATCTGAGCGACCCAGTACTCAACGTTACCCTTACCTTTACCCATACGTACTTCAAGTGGCTTGCCAGTGATTGGCTTGTCTGGGAACACACGGATCCAGATTTTACCACCACGCTTTACGTGACGAGTCATGGTACGACGAGCAGCCTCGATCTGACGTGCAGTGATACGGCCGCGACCTGTTGCCTTCAGTGCAATTTCACCGAAGCTTACTTTGCTGCCGCGCTGCGCCAGACCACGGTTACGACCAGTCTGTACCTTGCGGAATTTTAGGCGTTTAGGTTGTAGCATTGATCTCTACCTCACTTGCCTTTCTTCGCAGGTGTATTCTTCTCAGCGCGTACCTGTTCGATACCACCAAGGATTTCACCTTTGAAGATCCATACTTTAACGCCGATTACACCGTAAGTGGTGTGCGCTTCATAAGTCGCGTAATCGATATCGGCACGCAGAGTGTGAAGAGGTACACGACCTTCGCGGTACCATTCAGTACGCGCGATCTCAGCACCGCCAAGACGGCCAGCCAGAGAGATCTTGATACCTTTCGCGCCAGCACGCATAGCGTTCTGTACCGCGCGCTTCATAGCGCGACGGAACATCACACGACGCTCCAGCTGACCCGCGACGTTCTGTGCAACCAGCTTCGCATCCAGGTCTGGCTTGCGAACTTCTTCAATGTTGATGTGCACAGGCACACCCATCATTGCAGAAACAGTTGAACGCAGAACTTCTACGTCTTCACCTTTCTTACCAATCACGATACCGGGACGGGCAGTATAGATAGTGATTTTTGCATTCTGTGCAGGACGCTCGATTTCGATGCGGCTAACAGATGCTTTTTCAAGCTGCTTCTCCAGGTACTTACGTACCTCGAGATCATTCAGCAATTTTTTCGCGTAATCGGCTTTGTCCGCGTACCACACAGAAGTGTGGTCTTTAACAACGCCAAGCCGAATACCGGTTGGGTGAACTTTCTGACCCATGATTAAATCTCCTAGTACTCAGCTATTAGTCTGCGACCTTTACCGTGATATGGCACGAGCGCTTCAAAATACGATCAGCTCGACCCTTAGCACGTGGACGGATACGCTTCATAGTCATACCTTCATCAACGAATACGGTAGATACACGCAGTTCGTCGATGTCAGCACCATTGTTGTGCTCTGCGTTTGCAATAGCAGACTCAAGCACTTTCTTAACCAGGTGTGCACCTTTTTTGGTGCTGAACGCCAGAATGTTCAGAGCTTCGCCAACAGACTTGCCACGAATCTGGTCTGCAACCAGTCGAGCTTTCTGAGCGGAGATGCGGGCGCCGTTATGCTTAGCAACAACTTCCATCATCGACTCCTATTACTTCTTAGCCTTCTTGTCTGCTACGTGACCTTTAAAGGTACGAGTAGCAGAGAATTCGCCTAGTTTGTGACCTACCATGTCTTCAGTTACATAAACTGGGACGTGCTGGCGGCCGTTGTGTACAGCAATCGTCAGTCCGACAAAGTTCGGAAAGATTGTAGAGCGACGTGACCAAGTCTTAATTGGCTTGCGATCATTCGCTTCGATTGCAGCTTCTACCTTTTTCAACAAGTGAAGGTCGATAAAAGGACCTTTCTTCAATGAACGTGGCACGGCTGATTCCCCTTACTTGCGACGGTCACGTACGATAAGCTTATCGGTACGCTTGTTCTTACGAGTCTTGTGACCCTTAGTCGGAACACCCCAAGGTGTAACTGGGTGACGACCACCAGAGGTACGACCTTCACCACCACCGTGTGGGTGATCTACTGGGTTCATCGCCACACCGCGGACGGTAGGACGAACACCACGCCAGCGCGTAGCACCAGCTTTACCCAGACGACGAAGGCTATGCTCGCCGTTACCAACTTCACCGAGAGTCGCACGACACTCAACCAGGACTTTACGCATCTCGCCTGAACGCAGACGGATAGTTGCGTAAGTACCTTCACGCGCAACCAGCTGAACTGATGCACCAGCTGAACGAGCCAGCTGAGCGCCTTTACCAGGCTTCAGTTCGATACAGTGGATAGTAGAACCCACTGGGATGTTGCGTAGAGGCATGCAGTTACCTGGCTTGATATCGACCATTTCGCCGGACATCAGCTGCGCGCCAGCTTCAACGCCTTTAGGGGCGATGATGTAGCGACGCTCACCGTCTGCGTATTTCACCAGTGCGATGTTCGCAGAACGGTTTGGATCGTATTCCAGACGCTCAACAACACCTGGGATGTTGTCCTTGTTGCGACGGAAATCAACCACGCGGTAAGCCTGCTTGTGACCACCACCGATATGACGGGTAGTGATACGACCGTTATTGTTACGACCGCCAGACTTAGACTTCTTCTCAACCAGAGCTGCAAAAGGCTTACCTTTGTGCAGTTCCTGACCTTTCACAGTAACGACGTGACGACGTCCTGCTGAGGTTGGTTTTGCTTTAACAGTTGCCATGTCTCAACCCCTCTTATTCGCCAGCAGCCAGAAAATCGATTTCTGAACCGTCAGCCAGACGTACGTACGCTTTACGAACATCAGAACGCTTACCCATACCACGCATAGTGCGCTTGGTTTTGCCTTTCTGGTTCAGTACGTTAACGCTTTCAACAGTGACGTTGAACAGCTGCTCAACTGCAGCCTTGATTTCAGGCTTAGTTGCGTCTTTAGCTACACGGAAAACAACCTGCTCACTTCCTTCAGCTACGATGGTAGCCTTCTCAGAGATGTGCGGTCCGAGCAGCACTTTGTAGATGCGTTCCGGGTTCATGCAAACACCTCCTCGATCTTCTTCAGAGCAGGAACAGTCATAACGACTTTGTCGAAACCGATCAGTGATACTGGATCGATACCTGCTGCATCAATCACATCAACGTGTGGCACGTTACGTGAAGAGAGGTAGAGGTTCTGATCAACTTCTTCAGTTACAACCAGAGCATTGCTCAGGTCGAACTCTTTCATTTTTGCCAAGAACTGCTTGGTTTTTGGAGCTTCTACAGAGAAGTTCTCAACAACAACCAGACGCTCCTGACGAACCAGTTCAGACAAGATAGAACGCATCGCAGCGCGGTACATCTTCTTGTTTACTTTCTGGTCGTAGCTACGTGGCTTAGCCGCGAACGTTACGCCACCTGTACGCCAGATAGGAGAACGAGTAGTACCCTGACGAGCACGACCTGTACCTTTCTGACGGAATGGCTTAGCACCACCACCAGCAACTTCTGAACGGGTTTTCTGAGCTTTAGTACCCTGACGCGCACCTGCCATGTAAGCAGTTACAACCTGGTGTACCAGTGCTTCATTAAACTCTTTACCAAACGCTGATTCAGCTACTTCTACTGAACCGTTGGCACCAGTTAGATTCAAATTCATGTCAATCTCCCTTAGCCGCGCGCTTTAACAGCTGGTTTAACGATGACATCACCGCCTGGAGCACCTGGAACGGCACCCTTGACGAGGATCAGGTTACGCTCTGCATCTACACGTACAACCTCAAGGCTCTGTACTGTAGAACGCTCTGCGCCCATGTGACCCGCCATGCGCTTACCTTTGAAAACGCGACCTGGTGTTTGACACTGGCCGATTGAACCCGGAGCACGGTGAGACAGTGAGTTACCGTGAGTCATGTCCTGAGTACGGAAGTTGTGACGCTTAACGCCACCCTGGAATCCTTTACCCTTTGACTGACCAGTAACATCTACTTTCTGACCTGCTTCGAAGCGCTCAACTGTAAGTGAATCACCTACGTTGATTTCCTCATCACCCTTCGCGCGGAACTCCCACAAACCTGCGCCTGCTTCAACGCCAGCTTTTGCGAAGTGACCAGCTTCTGGTTTTGAAAGGCGGTTAGCCTTCTTTGCACCAGTAGTCACCTGAATAGCTGCGTAACCATCGGTATCGACAGTTTTCACGCAAGTCACGCGGTTCGGTTCTACCTCGATGACGGTGACTGGCACGGACACGCCGTCTTCAGTGAAGACACGGGTCATACCCGCTTTACGTCCGATAAGTCCTAATGACATTTTCTATACCTCTTGCCAGTTGTGTACGGGGCTGTTACCCACTACGGCTACCCTTTGCAGGGGTATTCCACAAATAGCGCTTCATTAATTAATAAATCTGCGCGTGCTTATTAGCCTAGGCTGATCTGCACTTCTACACCCGCTGCGAGATCCAGCTTCATCAGTGCGTCAACTGTTTTTTCAGTTGGCTCAACGATGTCTAGAACACGCTTGTGCGTACGAATTTCGTACTGATCACGCGCGTCTTTGTTGACGTGCGGAGAGATCAGAACGGTGTAACGCTCTTTGCGAGTAGGAAGTGGGATCGGACCACGCACCTGAGCACCAGTTCGCTTAGCTGTTTCAACAATCTCCTGAGCCGATGAATCGATCAGTCGATGGTCAAAAGCTTTCAGACGAATTCTGATTTTTTGGTTCTGCATTTTGATCACGCATTTCCTAATAGTTAATTTACGGCAATAGCCGACCTCCCCTCGGAATAAGGGGACGCAAATTGTACGCGGACTAACTCAACAGAGTCAAACCTTTTCACACCCCCAAACCCAAGGTTTTGTATAAAAAATAGCCAACTCAAATTTTGAGCACAAAAAAGCCCGCACAGGGCGGGCTTCTTCAAGAAAGATTATCGATTATTCGATGATCTTAGATACAACACCTGCACCAACGGTACGGCCACCTTCACGGATCGCGAAGCGCAGACCATCTTCCAT
>Ga0209137_1002162_pt1 | contig 17600 bp, 17 predicted proteins | sample SaaInl5LU_22_DNA_FD_184642 | JGI IMG/M metagenome (GOLD analysis project Ga0209137, IMG submission 184642) | Marine microbial communities from expanding oxygen minimum zones in the Saanich Inlet - ESP_105LU_22_DNA (SPAdes) (version 2) | ecosystem: Environmental > Aquatic > Marine > Intertidal... | reverse complement strand
AATACCATGGAAAAATGATGTTACTAGTCCAAATTTTACTACTAGTGGTGCAAAATATTTATAATCGCATTTATCGATTTTATTTATAGGATTACCTTCAATAAATTCCATTAATATAACATTCGGGTATTTAACGGTAACTTCATCATTAACTTGTGGTATAATTACATAATCTAAATTTTTACAATTATTATTAAAAGTTATAATATTAGATACTTCACATGCGAAATCAAGCTGCGAGAGTATCATATCTGTAGATTTATGGACGCTGTTTTGAATATTGAAACGTTTTATAAAAGGTAAAAAGGATATTATATCAATAAAATTGACGATATCGTCGATTGCATATTTTAGTTTAGTATCAATACCTTTACGTTTAATTTTTAAAATGAATTGTTTATCATTTCTATCTTTTACACGGTAAACTAACGAAATCATTCCACTATTCATAGGTTGATCCATATGATCCACCATTTTAATATCGTTATCGTAAATCACATCGTGAATTGTTTTCAAATCTAAATCCTTAAAAGTCCAGGGTGCGTGGTCTGTAAATTTAATTAATTCGTTGTTTAATTCATCTGAAAAAAACTGTTCATTTAGACTTAATCCTTGAAATAGTTTCACATATAAAATATTGATATTTGATAGTCTTTGTGTTATAAATTTTAGATTATTAGATTTATTATTATCAATAAAATAATAGTAGACAAATTGCGTAACTAAAATCCACAAAAATTGTATAGCAACTAGAAAAAAACGTAGTAAAGAAAGAATCTTATCCATTAGTTATTATGAGTAGTTCTCTATAAATTGTTTCACACGTAAAAATATTTTAATAAAAATACCTCCTAAAAATTTTTCAACAAATGGTTGAAATTGAAATGTGTTATCTAGATACATATTTTGAGTTACTTTTGCATGTCCATTATTTATCATTACACATTCATACTTAATTTTCTTAGCAGGTAATTGAATACATCCACTAGGTATTTTGATATTAGGGGGATCGCTTGAAGAATTGCCTATAAATATAATTTTATCATCTATTACTTCTCTACTAAGTTCTACATGCGCAAATCGTTGAGGTAATCCAACATCTTTGAAAAAATGTTTGAACAGAATAATAAATTTGGCTTTTGTTTCAGATATTTTTTCTATTTTACATTCTTCAAATAATTCTGGATTCAAATCATATACTAATTTCATAAGGTCAAAATTTATGATTTGTGTTAAATCTAATTTAGACGATTTAATTTCAAATTTGGTACTATAATGGTGGGAGTCATTTTTAAAAAACCGAAATCCGTTTTTATCAATAATACAGTTATTTTCCATTTTATATTAGAATTAAAAATAAATAACCAAAATAAGCGAATTAATTTAGATAATCAATTTTTTAGTTGTTTAATATTTGACCAGAATTGCTTATTTTGTTTACTAATCAATTCAGATTGTTGTGCCAAATGAAATGCTAATGCTCTACTATCCTCCTCATCTTTTTCATTTATTTTATATAGTTGTTTCATAGCAGTGTCTTTATCAGGAATTGACATATCTTGCGAGTTTCGATACCGATTATATTCATCTATATTTGTAAATTTTGGCATTTTTGCATAATCTTCTTCTGTAATTGGAATTACCGATTCTGCGTATGCTTGTTTCAAGTCGGTGTATCCCATACCATCTCCGCTAAATAATCCGGAAGAATTGAAGTCTTTATTATAATTCATAAGAGTGGTGCCTCCAAAACTAGAAGAATATTGCGTAGATACACCTTTATATTCTGTGACCGATTGTAATTCTTTTTTCCGTTTTTCAAATTCGCTAGATAATTGTGTTTTGCTTAAATTATCAATATTTTCTACATTTTCATCGGATTTTAACCAATTACCATATCCATTTTCCTGGTCATCCACTATTTTATATTTTTCAAATTGATCATTAAACCATTCATTAAAATTGGATGTCTTACGAAGCGATTTATTTTCTTCGAATAACCGATTTAAAGAAGCAGCTTCGTCTTGTTGATGTGAATCAAATTGATCATTTACTTGTACTTTGATTTCCCCGCTATCTGTTTTATTTTGAAATTCATAAATAGAAAATAATCGTTTATATGCTTGAGAAAAAAATATGAAATACTTTTGATCGATCCCGGATTTATCTGGGTGTGTTTTTAATACTGTTTTTTTACATACTTTCATGATATCTTTACTAAGGACGGTGTTATTTTGAATACCAAATAGTTTATAAAGCTCTTTTTGCGAATAATTATTAATATTGAGGTCTATTTCTGTAATATTATTAACTTTTTGGACAGTTACTTCTTTCTCACCATCCGGATTTTTGAATGGATCTGTTCCACCAAACGGATCTTCTTTATAATTATTTTCAGATGCAGCAATTCGTACTCCGGTATCCCGATTTTCGCTTTTAATTTTATTATAAAAGTCTAATTGATCGTCTGCGTATCCTTTTGATTTATTATCTGTATGATAAATTTTAACACCTCCTTTTGTACACTTGGAAGTTTTACTAATATTAGGATTCATATAATATTTTAGAAAGAATTTTTTAAATATTTTATATTTGAATGACTTAAATAAAATAAATTTTAACAGCTGATTATTTAAATAATTTTATTGATGAAAAATATTCATATCACAGAAAATAGAAAATTGAATTCGAAGACTAACATATATCGATCTTTTCGATAGAACCATAAATACATCCTATGACCTGAAGATAAAACTCTATGGTTTTAATAACTCCAGTAATTAAATCGTTTAATTCTTCATATGTCCATTCGCCAAAAATATCTTCTATAATAATATCATTATCGTTTGAATTATTTGTCGCTCTAAATATAAATTGTTTTTCATTATTTTTATCTTTTATTATTTCTTTACCATCATCTTTATAATATAGTAATTCTCTGTTTTGTTGTAAATCACAAAAACTTTTTATATGTTCAATAATGGTTGAATTAGACATATTTTCACATTTTTCTTTTAATTTATTCCATTTTATAATTTTCTCTTCATTATCAATATGGAATCGTAGTTTATAATTATAATATTTTGAAATGATCATAGTATTAATATAAAAAATTATTTAAATTTGTTTTATATTAGTTATAATTTTTAGATATCTAAACTGATTGTATTAGTTGCAGATTTTTGCTTACGTTTACTTTTCTTAGGTAAATTTACGTCGCTTTGTAAGGATTTTAAGTCACTTATACTAATAGTACTATTATCTGTTTTCATATCAGACGATTTATTATGAACGTTAGACATTATAGGACTATTATCCTGAATATTAATATTTTTGGTTTTTAATCCGGATAAAATATCTGTAATATCAGAAGGTCCTTTCATTTCAGGTCTACGACTACTTTTTTCTTGCATTCGTACAGACTCGTTATTTTCACGTAAATTGATACCATCATCTATATATGGTCTGGGTGTATATGATGTATCCATACTATTATTACCTGGTCTTCCACGAGGAGCTGGTACTGCATTAGGTCCTTGGGTAGGAACTGTTTGTGGAGCACCTCCTTGATCCATCATATTTGACATAAATCCTGAAAATCCTGGATTAGACTGAGACATAGAATTTACTGCTGCAGATTGAAATGATTTCATAAGATCTGGATTATCTCTTAGAATATCATCCATTCCAGGCATCGATGTTTTGAATAAGGAATTAGTCATATGTACCATCATAGCACTACCTCCTAATTGAAATAATAGTTTTAATTCTGGCGCCATTTTCGCCTTTGATTTATATTTTTCATATAATTCTGAAAAAATTTCATCATAGTCGTTAATATTTTCGTTTACTTGTTCCCCCCATCCATCTAACTTAATATCAAAAGGATCGAACTTACCATTTAAAAATTCAATTCCATTAATACATGCCATTAGCATATTTCCTTGAAATTTAATAGAATTGGATTTGGATTTTTCATCCATAATAGTTTCGTACTCCCCCTGCATTTCTTGTAATGAAGATTCCATATCGTATTTTTTAGATAATTCTACACCTTTCTTTTCTAGTGCTTCTAATTTTCGTAAAAACTTAAACTTTTCTCTCAATAATTCCTCCTTAGACATTTGAGGTTGAGAAGGAATTTGTTTATCTGGGTTAATAGGAACATCATTAAATTTATCAAATCCGTCCCATGTTTTGGTTTCCTTTGCCGTAGTAGCTGTAGCTTTTCCAATATTAATATCATCTTGGAATTTAACAGATTGTATTGATTCTGGTTCAGGTGTTAAAAAGTCTGATTTTAGGTTGGTAGATGTATTTATATCACTAAGATCATTCAACTCATTTTCTAATTTATTTAAATCGTCTATATTTATATTATCACTAGACGGTTTTGCTTCCTTGACTTTATCATTCATTAATAATTCAATTCCAGAGCCAAAATTAGTGGATTTTAAATCGGATCCTATGTCCAAATTATTATTCAGGTCTATTTCAGATAGTTCAATAATATCAGGCATGTATTATTGTTTAAATAGAACATTTAATTTTAAGTCTTACGAATAATATATTTATTATTTATTTAATTTTTCATGTATATACCATCGTCCTTGGAGAAAGCAATCTGCTAGATCATCCTTTTTCGAATGTTTTGTAAAGAAATCATAAAAAGGAATATTTTCTTCTTTCATTATTTCTAAAGACTTTGTTATAGATATTTTTTTTCTTTCAGAATATGTAGTTTTAGGTGGTAAATTACATTCTTTTAATTTGTTAATTGCAGAAACAAATTCAATCTGTTCTATAAATATTTTACTCATAATAAAATATTGTACAAGCATTCCTTGAATACTTTTCATACGATTTGCAATTGGACTGATTTGATTTTCGATTATAACATGATCAATTCTTTCCTGATCATCTAAAATTTCATTAAATTTTTGTTGAATATTCATTCCAATTGTAATTAAATCTATTGAGTTACCGTTTTGTTTTTGAATAACTTCTAAGTAATTAATTTGAATATACTCCTGTATCAGATGTTCTAATTGTGCTTTTTTAATGGGTTTTTGATAAGATATTTGATAATTATCAGCAAATTCATATAACTGTTGTATTTTTTGAAGTGATAATTTGTTCGGATTGAATTCAAATTTTGGAATTTGTAAAGATTGTTTTTTTGCGTGTTTTAAACAATAATAGTTAAAGTTTTTTTTATATTTGGCGGGTTTTTCACATTTATTACTGTTATCAGTTACCATACAATTGAATGTTTCGCTTTCAGATATATCAATAACATCCCATTTTAAAATAGTAGTTTGGTCTTTTATCTCAAATAGACAGAAAGCCAAATTTTTAATTCCAACATCGATACTTAATAGTTTCATATTATAATATATATGAAATTATTATATGATTTTTATTATTATTTAATTTGATTTTTATCAAGTTTATTAATATTTTGAGATACCATTTGTTGTTCAGGACTATAGTTTATTGAGGGTGAAATCATTCTAGCATTTAATTGTTCTCTAGTCAAATAAGGATTTTTCAAATCACTATTACAATACCCAAATCCGGGTTTTCTACTGTCAAATACAGATTGAAATTTAAAAGGAACATTATCGGATGGTGTTTGATCACTTACAATATGGTCATCTAATCCTAAATAATAACAACTTTCTTTATTATTATAATTCATAATTTGAATAGCATTTTTTTGTAAAAACTGTCTATATGTCCAGTTAGAGTGAATACCTTCGGCTTTTTGAATTTTATTATTAACAATTGCAGAAGGTTGCCATGATGCATAATTTCTTCCATCTGCCATAATTGGAGGAAAATTGAAATTAATATTATTAGATGCAGAATAACAAGTTGCCCAACTCATAATATACAATTAGATAATATTATTATTCTTTTTCTAATATTTTCAATAAGTCTTGCTTTTTCATTTTAGAAGGGTCTTTTATTCCTTTTTCACTTGCAATATTTCTTAATTGTGTTAAAGATAGTTTCTTAAAATCAAGTGTTTCTTTTTTAATCTCATCTATTTGAATAAGTTTATCTTGGTTATTCGAGATGTCTTCATTAATGTTACTATTATCAACTAACTCAATATTTTCATCAATATCCGCTATTAATTCTTCTAATTGAAAATCATCGGGTGATATTTTTAATGTTTTAATATTATTTGTATTTTCAGATATATCTACCATATCTTCGGTAATATTAATGGTATCATCTTTAATATCGGTATCATTATGTGTATTATTATCACTTAATAACTTTGTGGAACCGCCCCAGTTAGAGATATCTAGTGTACCATTTTTAATATTGGAATTGTCGCTGCCATCATCACTATCATTATTATCATCATCATCGCTATCGTCACTATCGTCACTATCGACGCTCTCATTATCATCATCGTTATCATCATCGTTATCATCATCATCATCATCATCATCATTATCATCATCATTATCATCATCGTTATCATCATCGTTATCATCATCGTTATCATCATCAGATACATTTATTAATGACGATGAAAATGGGATAATATTATTACTAGTATTATCAGGTAATTGATTTATATTGGTAGTTTGTTTTCCCGCAATCATCGTAAGATTATTTATACTTTGTTTGGCAAAATTAAGTTCGTCGGCCATAGAAGATATTAAACTAAGCATAGATGCTAATTTGGTGTTTTGTTCTCTTAATTTACTTTCAAAATATACAATAGTAGCTGAGATGAGTAGTGCTACAATTCCTAAAGTAATTAAAAACGAAGTATTAAATAAATCACTTAAGCTAGTCATTATTAAGATTATCTTATATTAATTAATCGATAAGTTTAACGAATAAAATATTATGATTTCAATATTTCTTGTGGATAATTTAAATTACTTAGAACATGAACACCTCCTTTAATAGTAGAAATCCCTTTTTTTAACTTATATTTAAATATAAGATTGTTTTCAGTATTTTTTGTTTCCATACAATAATTTGTGATACGCTTATTGGATTTCATTTTTTTACATAGTTTAACAAAATGGGTTGTTAAATGGAATTGAACATTTTTATTTTTAGTTAAATAATTCAAAAAAGAAGCAGCGCTTGAAATTGCTTCACTAGGATTCGTTCCAGAATATAATTCGTCGAAAATACAAAAATGATTTTCATTTGGAAATTCATTAATACAATCAATTATTTCTTTACATCTACGGGCTTCTGCTTGAAATAAACTATCCCTTCCGGATGTATCTGGAATATTTAAATAACAGTGTAAATGATTATATACTTTCTGTGTTGCGGTTTCATAAAATCCACATCCTGATTGTTGATTACAAATAAAATTAATAATGGTAGATTTTAATATAGTTGTTTTTCCGGAAGCATTTGGACCAGTAACAATTAGATTATTTGATAAATCAATATTATTCTTAGTATGTTTTACATCTTTTAATACACCATAATAACAGTTAGTCATAGAATTATTTGTTTGAGAAAAGGTGCAAAAATTAATATGTTTTTGTCGAATATTTTCTTGTAATCCGGATATACAATCTAAATATCCATGAAATCCAAAAGAAAATAGAATTGTTTCATTAAAGTCATCATTTTCATAAATAAAATAAAATAGTTTCATTACTTTACCAATTTCCATTATTTTTGTAGGATTTTGAATAGTATATTCAGTTATAGTAATTAATTCATTTTTAAATTTTTGTAGTGATTTTCGTTTATCTACTAATTTATCATGAAATGGTTGATATGTTTTCAAATCTTGTGTGAAATCTATATATTTATCTATTTGTTGACATGTATATGAGAGATATTCATTAAATTGAGATAAATAAATATGAATTTTTTTCATATTTTCATGAAATCGTATAAAGGTTAATATATTTTGATAAATTGAAAAAATATAAAATACAGCAGATATAATTGTATATACTAATTGTTGTCCATTTATTTCGCTATAATCTGTAGTAAATAATTTACCGATTGCATGATTCGCACAAATTTGCTTAAGTACTTCAATATATTGTGTAAAATTAATTTCTGTTTTTTTTATTTTTAAAATAAGAAATGGTATCAATAAAATAAAAATAGGTGTTAATACACTTATAATAGGTCCGACTAAATTATATACACTCATAATTTCTAAAAATTGTTCCGATTGATTTAAATATTTAAAATAAGCCCAGTCAATAAATTGATATTTTTCTATGAATCCGTTGTCATTTTTTATTTCATTCCATATATTCATAATAGATGTTTGTTTACATATATTACTAATATAACACGAATCTGGTTTATAATTTTCAATAAGTTTTTGACTTTCTTTTAAATAGTTTTTATTTGTAGTGTAATATTCTGAAAATTGTTTTGAAACCGTTTGGGAAAAATAATTAGAATTGTCGATATTAAAATAATAATGATATAATGGCTTATTAGTATCGTCTTTTGATTCAATTAATTCTAAATCATTTATAATATTTTTATTGAGAATATATTTATCCAGATAATAAATAGGTAACTTGAACTTTTTATTAATATCCTCAAGTATATTTATATTATCTGTTATATCGTTTTTACTTATATCATTCATTTATAATAGTTAAAAGAATTATTATAAAAAAATTACACGAATTTAGAAGGTTTGTAAAAATTTAATATCTGCTGGTAATTCCTGAATTTGACAACTGTAATATTCCTCAATTTCTTTCATTTTACTTGTATCTCTTCTACATACAAAATTTATACCTACCCCCTTTCTTCCCCATCTACCGCTTCTACCGATTCTATGTAAATATGTATTTACGCATTTCGGAACATCAAAATTTATTACAATACTTACTTGTTGAATATCTATTCCTCGTGCAGTCAAATTAGAAGAAATCAAAACGCGCGACACGCCGGTTTTAAAGTTCGTAAATGCTTCATCACGTTCTTTTTTCTCCATATTACTATGAATACATGTTACGGGAAATTGATCTTCTATCATAGCATTATATAAATCTATAACACGCTTAATACTATTACAATATATTATACACTGTGATAAAGATATAAATGAAAATAAATGTTTAATGGTTTCATATTTTTGCGAATCGTCCTGTAATGCGATATAATATTGTGAGATTCCTTCTAAGGTAAGCATATCATTTTGAATAGTAATTTTCACAGGATTTCTCATAATACGGTTAATAATACTATAAATATGGGTTGGTAAAGTTGCACTAAATAATGCAATTTGGATATTATTATTCAAATCCTGAAAAATATTATATACTTGATCTTTAAAACCGGAAGATAACATTTCATCTGCTTCATCCAGAATTACTAAATGAATATTTGATGTATTTATTTTTTTTCTTTGTATAGAATCATATACTCTCCCGGTACATCCGCATATAATATGGGGTTCATCTTTTGTAAGCGTTTCATAAGAATTTCCTCCAAACATGGTATGTACTCTTAGACCTTTCATCATACAACCAATACCTTCGATCACTTTTGCTGTTTGAACACATAATTCACGTGTAGGTGATAAAATTAACACTTGAGTTTTATTTTGAGTAATATCAATCGATTGTAAAGATCCAATCGTAAAAGCGGCGGTTTTCCCTGTACCAGATTGTGCTTGTGCAATCAAATCTTTTTTATTCATCAACGGCACGATAGCCTTTTCTTGAATAGGACTTGGTTTTTCAAATCCATATGCATATATTCCTCTTAATAAACTGGGATTTATATCTAAATCATCCCAATTTTTAATATCAGGATAGATTTCTTCACTAATTTCGTGGTTATTTACTTCGCTATTACTTTCAATTTCCGGTCTACTCATATTTTATATTGAACGTATATTTTTAAGTTCCTATTTATCATTAATAATAAATAAAAATAGATATAAAATTAGATCTATTATAATAATATAATGGCAACATTAATAAAATATTCACTAGAAGATTTTGATATAATTGCTAAAAGAGGTTTTGATTATATATTATCTAGTGAGGTTTTAAATAAAATAGCAGAGTTGTCGTTAGAAGTAGGTTCACCAAATTATGTTAAAACTCCTGTTTTTAAAAAAATAGAAAAAAATGATAATTACGTTCAAAAAAAACGAAAACATAAAACAGTAGAAGTGATTACAGAAGATGATTGGGAATCACTGAGAACATTTCAACCAACCAAAATAGAAGAAAAAGCTGGTCTAGAAAAAGAATTAGATAGTATTCGATCTAATTTAAATAAATTAAGTGATAAAAACTATAATAATATACTTACAGAACTGGTAACAATTATTAATACATTATTAGATGATCTGGATGAAGAACACAAAGAAACAGTAAGTTCTATGATATTTGAAATTGCTTCGTCAAATCGTTTTTACTCGAAAATATATGCAACCATGTATAAGGAATTAACTGAATATTATACTTGGTTATTACCATATTTTAATAGAAAAAAGGAATCATTCAAAGAAGTATTTGATAATGTTGACTATATTGAACCTAATGAGAACTATAATAGATTTTGCGAAATAAATAATGAAAATGAGAGAAGAAAAGCTTATTCTTCATTCTATATAAATTTGTTTGAATTAAACTTTATCGATTTTGTATTTTTAGAAGAAATTCAAAAGTATATAACATCTAAAATACTGAATTTAATTTCAGAAGAAAATAAAAAAAACCATGTGGATGAACTAGTGGAAAATATTTGTATATTAATTATAAAAGATAAGCTTAGTAGTCAGTCAGAAATTTATGACATTATCGATTTATTATCGCAATCTAAAGTAAAAGACTATAAAAGTTTAACTAGTAAGTCTATTTTTAAATGTATGGATATTTTAGATGTATAATAAATAAACTTAAAAATAATTCGGATAATTTTATTATGATGTGTGAAAATGTAGAATTAGAAATATTTGAAAAAGACCAAACAGAAATATTGGTTGATTTATCTTTAAATGATATATATGGTGAAACTGATAGTATTGTGTATATAGATAATTTAATAGAAACACCAAATCTAGATTTATATTTTATTTATAACGACTATACCACAAAAGATTTGTTAAAAATATGTAATTTTTATAACTTAACCAAAACGCATAAGTTAAAAAATCAAAAAAAAGATTATTTAATAAATATTATTTTGATCTTTGAAAATGATATAGAAAATATTGATTTAGTAAATAAACGATTAACTTATTGGTGTTTTATGAATGAATTAAAGCAAAATAAGGAGATGCGAAAATATATTATTTGGTAAAAAATAAATTAATATTAATTTCTAATATAATTAAATAGAATTTAATATAAAATCAATTTCTAAGTTATATTTATGGTGCTATCAAAAATAAATCCAAAGATAAGTTATCCTGAAATAAAAACTGTGGATCTAAATGACTTAAAAAGTCAGGTAGATATGTATAAATTAGAATTACAAGATAAGTTTGGTATTGATATATATGTTGCAATTGGTTCACCCAAAAATACATACGAAGAAAGTAATATAATTTTTTTTCCTATTTATTTAGTAAAATTTAATAATAAGGCAATACAAATAGGTATATATGAAATAGTTGCGTCAAAATTAATGAACTATATAGATGAAGAGGATGAAATTGAAGTTGAAAAACTATCAGGCCCTTTATTTTATTCTTTTGTAACAAAAGATTACTTGATTAAGAATAGGTTAAAACCTGAAAATGACGATATTATAAAAAACGATATTAAAGATGAATCTAAGTTAGAAGAAAGTGAAATAGAAGAACATGAAGTTGAGTTAAATATACCAGATCATGATGAACAAATTATACCAAAAGTTCGAGAAGATATATTTATAGTAACCCCTGGATATGCAGCATCATCTTTTTTACAAGAAGAAAATCACGAAAAAGCTAAATCGATTCGTGAAAAATATATATCTGAGAAAACAGATAATTGGGTACAAAAATTTTTAAAAAATAAGAATTATTCAATACAAGATAATGAAGGGGACGGAGACTGTTTATTTGCAACTATAAGAGACGCATTTTCTAGCATTGGTCAACAGACCTCTGTTTTAAAAATTAGAAATAAATTATCTGAAGAAATTAATGATAAAATATATCATGATTTTAAAGAAAGATATGAGATGTTTCGTGTAAGTATTTTAGAAGATACTAAAAAAATTAAAGAATTATCTCAAAGCTATCAAGAAATTAAATCAAAATTTAGTAATACGATTGACAGAAATGAACAAAAAAAATTATCTGAAAGTGCAAAAAAAATTAAAGAAGAACACGATACTTTAGTAAAAGAAAAGGGCTTATCGAATGAATTATTAAAAGAATTGAAGTTTATGAAGAATATTGATAGTGTAGACAAATTTAAAAAAGAAGTTCGTAAATGTAGTTTTTGGGCAGAGACATGGAGTATTTCTACGCTTGAAAGAATTTTAAACATTAAATTTGTAATTCTCTCAAGTGAAAATTATAATACAGGAGATATTAAAAATGTTTTATTATGTGGAGAAGGAGATCAATTTATTAAAAACCAAGATGTATTCAATCCTGAGTTTTATATTATGGTAGACCATACCGGTAATCACTATAAATTACTCGGATATAAAAACAGAATGATATTTAAATTTGAAGAAATCCCTTATGATATAAGAGTTATGATCGCTGATAAATGTATGGAAAAAAATGCAGGGCTATTTGATTTAATCCCAGAATTCAAACATTTTAAAAGATCATTAGGTACTCGAAACATGGTGGCAGAAGAAATTAATTTAGATGACTATTCTGACTCAAAATTACGTGGTTTATATGATGATAATATCGTATTTTTATTTTACTCAAAGTCAAATAATAAGCCTTTACCAGGAAAAGGAGCAGGAGAGAAAATACCAGATTCTGAATTAGTAAATTTTAAAAAATTGGCAACAATTCCCGAATGGAGAAGAAAATTATCTAATTTCTGGATACAAATGGATGATGCTAAACAAATTGTTCCATTTTTAATTGATAATCATAAATGGGCGAGCGTAGAACATTTTTATCAAGCTTCTAAATTTAAAGAAAATAACCAACAATTTTATTTGAGTTTTTCACTCGATTCAGGAACAGATCTATCTAAAGATCCTCTTTTAGCAAAAGCCGCTGGCAGTAAATCTGGTAAGTTAAAAAATGAACTATTAAGGCCTAAAGAGGTAGAAATAGACCCTGATTTTTTTGGAGGTCGTCATAAAGAAGAAACAGCAAAAGCTCAAACAGCGAAGTTTACACAAATAGAACCTTTAAAAGAGTTATTACTTGCAACTAAAAATGCAAAATTAACTAATTATATTCGTGGAAGTCCGCCAATTATATTCGACGATTTGATGGTCGTTCGTGAAAAATTGAGACAACAAAGCGAATAGTTGAAACATATAAAATGATATATTTTTTATATGTTTAAAATAATTCTGTAAACCATTTTTTACAGTTTTTTGGCTTCAATAATGAGGTTAATTTAATAAGGACAAGACAACTATCAATTAGTTTTTCTATTTCTTCTAAAAACTCTTCTTTTTTATCATCTGATATATGAATTTTCTTTTTTTCAATCAACAAACCAATAGTAAATTTAATTAAAAATCCACATATATCTACTGATTTATCAATATTTATTTTTTTATCTTTTTGGTTATAAATAAATTCATATAATTTTTTTAGTAATTCTAGTATATCAGGAATATCTCTTGTGTCTATTTTATTATCATGTGTAATTTTTAAAAATGTTTCTTCTATTTCTGTAAAAAAATCTCCATATTCGTCTAATACTTTGAATAATAATTTTTTTGTTTCGATATCTAATTCGAAATTAACATACTTATTAAAAGTATCAGATAATTCTGTTACTTCTGTTATATTTAATAAAAAATTTGTAATAATTCCTTTGATATTTATAATTTCTATTAGTAAAGATTCGTTCTCATTATTTTCAATAGAAATATTAACCATATCTGTAGTTACTGGTGAGGAGGTTATTTCTTCGTTAGGTTCTTTTATATTTGCTAAAATTTGTTTTGGTTCAGCTTCCATTTTACATAAACTAAAGAAAAAACTTTTAATATCTAGGCGGAGGATATCTTATATGCTGTGTACCATAGTTTGGTGGGTTATATCCAGCACCACCTCTTGGACCAGGCGGGTTATATCCAGGTTGATTATATCCTGGTGGGTTATATCCAGCACCACCTCTTGGACCAGGCGGGTTATATCCAGGTTGATTATATCCTGGTGGGTTATATCCTGGTGGGTTATATCTTCTACTATTTGCAGCATGAACTGCTCTTCTAGCTCTAATAGGAGGAGGTGGAGGATATCCTACGCCTGGATTATATCTTGGACAATTGGTTCCTTTAAAATTTATCTTTGAGTTAACTCCATCAGGACAACAACCAAACTGCGTTTGTGAACATCCATTATCAGTACTATTTCCATTTTTGGTAACAGTAATTGATAGATGATTTAATATTATTAATAAAAGTAAAATGACAACTAATATAATAACAACTACTTTATCCATATACTATATATAAATAATTTTTTAAATTGCTCCTAAAATAAATGGCGATGTAGCAATTCCTACAACGGATACACCAACTGGTAGCATACTCTTATCTAACGTTATATTAGTTAAAGGAGATTCTTTATCCTTAATCTCTGATACGTTACAAGTAATCCTATTTATATTTACTGTAAATTTAGTGATAACAAAAGTATTATTTAAGATATCAAATTTGGTTTTTATGAACAAATTTCCACATTGTATTTCAGGATCTAATATTTCATCATCAGAAATAATTAGTTTACTTTGAAAAACAATAGTTAATAATATAGCGGATTTTGTTATATCTATTTTGATATTTCTATCTGCCTGATATACAACACAAACATCTGGTTTTAATATATCATTTAGGTATAAAACTGTTAAGTCACTTAAAAAATTAGAAATATTTTGGCAACATAACAGAGCAATCTTATTTATTTGGTTAAAATTAATAGGTAAATTATTCGTTTTGAAATAAGTTATTATTGTTTCATAAAACGTATCAGTAATGCCTATAAAGTTATCTGAGGGTTGATCGGATGTAATACCAGAAGGTGTAGATGACGGTTCACTTAATGGTTGAGTGAAGTTATCTATTTGCGTTGTTTTAGATGCGTCATAATTTGTTCCATTTATAGAGATTGTACTTCTAAGAACATCCTTCCCTATCTGATGTTTTAAAGCATCAATAATATGATTTGTTGGATAAAATTTATTATCATGTGAAATAAAAAATGATTTACTAGTTATAAAAATAGCATATTCTATTATTTTATCTAGCGTATAGAATGTAGACGGCTTTAACGGCTGCTTATTAATAGTAAATTTACGAGTATCTTTTGGTTTAAAATCAATATCGAAAATATTGTTAAAGACAATTAATAAGCTATTTTCTTTATACTTTTTATAAAAATCAGGGAATTTTAGTATCATATTTGATATAAAAGTTGATTTGGGGATATAAGGAGTATTTTTATAAACCTTTTCATATTTATCAAAAATGCCTCCCCCTATTTTTGATCGTCTTTTTCTCGTTTTTGTGTTCATGTTATAATAATTATTTTTAATTTTACTATTCGATATACTCATTAATATATAAATATATTAATTTAAATAATAACTAAACAATATATAAAAATGAAATTATCTAAAAAAAGCGATTTTCTTTTGAATTTTTTTATAAGTCAATATGGTGTTTCGCAAATGACAAAGAAAACAAAAAAAATCATTTATAAATTATATGATGATTTATGTAATTCTTATAGTTTTTTAAATTCATTTAGAAAAACAGCATATCCTTATGAAATAAAACAAATACATCATAAAAAAGATATTATTATGCCAAAAAAATTCAATAATAACAGTTTTCCAACTAATATTCGAAAAACGATTGAACTAAATTCAAATTATCATATTAAATTTGAATTAAATATATTTAATCGTAATATAGTAATTCATTTTATTGTAGAGGAATTCCAAGAAAAGGATATTAAAATATTTATGAAATATGTAGATTTAATTATAATGTGGTTATATATTTTACATGAATATTCGTCTCTAAAATGCGCTGAGACATTAGTAGTTTATTTTTATTTTACTAAACTCGAAAAAATATTACCAAATACAAATTTAGAAATATTGAATGAAAATCATGTAAATACTGCATTTACTACAAGCTGTCCTCAAGATTCTGAGATTATTGTTTTTCGACAAGAAGAATGGTTTAAAGTTTTTTTACATGAAACATTTCATAATTTCGGGTTAGATTTTTCGAATATGGATAATACTAATTGCACAAAGGAAATATTATCAATATTTGAATTAGATTCAGAAGTCAATTTATACGAAGCATATGCGGAATTTTGGGCTGAGATAATAAATATACTATTTTGTGCATTTTTACTACTCGATAATAAAAAGAATTATAATGAATTTATAAAGTATGTAGAATTTTTAATAAATTATGAAGTTGGGTTTAGTTTTTTTCAAATGGTAAAAATATTAAATTATATGGGACTACAATATAGTGATTTATATTCCAAAAAAAATATATCGTCTCAAAGTAGAAATCTTTATAAAGAAGATACAAATGTTCTCTCATATTTTGTAATTAAAACAATTTTAATGAATAGTTATGAGGATTTTTTAGGTTGGTGTGATAAAAATAATCTAAGTTTGATTGCTTTCAAAAAAACCAACTCTAATATAAACGAGTTTTGTAATTTTATAAAAAAAAAATATAAAAGTAAATCTATGATACAGCGTGTAACTTATATGGAAAATTTATTACATAAAACGAAAGATCCATTCATTCGTAATAATTTAAGAATGAGTATTTATGAATTATCTTAATTAGGTCTAAAAATTACACTATGAGTAGTAGGCGATATCGACATGGTTCCTTGTAATTTTTCTACCATTTCTTCACCAACTGTATTTATAAATGATTCATATAAAAGATTTAATTGTGTTTCATTAAATTCGGAATACACGCTATATCTACATAAACACCCTTTTGACCATCTCAATTGGTGTATTTGATCATTAATATCAATATGAAAGTTATTTATGTTATCAATACTCTTTTTTCCGGTAATATCCTTGAAAATTTGGAAACCGCCTTCTACACGATCTAATTGTTCAAGTGATCGCATTTCTGGTTTTTTATTTCTATTATAATATTCGATAATTTTCTCGTAATCAACAGTATTACTCAGTAGTTTGATTGTAAAGCTCATTATTATTTTTATAGTTACGATTGTAATACTAATTTTGAATCATTTTTTTTCTTATTATATTATAAAATGAATAAGAAAAATTATTTACGAATATCTAGCAAGCGTAAAAGTAACATGCGTAAAAGTAACATGCGTAAAACTAACATGCGTAAAACTAAAACACGTAAAACTAACATGCGTAAAAGTAACATGCGTAAAAGTAACATGCGTAAAACTAACATGCGTAAAACTAAAACACGTAAAACTAACATGCGTA
>Ga0209137_1002160_pt1 | contig 17617 bp, 17 predicted proteins | sample SaaInl5LU_22_DNA_FD_184642 | JGI IMG/M metagenome (GOLD analysis project Ga0209137, IMG submission 184642) | Marine microbial communities from expanding oxygen minimum zones in the Saanich Inlet - ESP_105LU_22_DNA (SPAdes) (version 2) | ecosystem: Environmental > Aquatic > Marine > Intertidal... | reverse complement strand
GCCATCAACGAATACGTAACCTATCTACCCAACGATTTCGGTGTTACAAAAAATGTCGATCCGGACAAAAACGAGACAAACATACTCGGCGGTGTAGAGGGAGTCGGAGTCAGAGTCGAAGTCGGAGTCGAAGTCGGAGTCGGTCTGTTAGTCGTTTTTACCACATGTAGTTTGTTATTTTGATCTTTTTGATTTTTTCATGCGTTTGCTTTTGTTCTTCTTTTGCTTCTTTTGCTTCTTTTGCTTTCGAGTCTTGGATGATTTACGACGTTTGCCGCCTCCAACTAACTTTCTTTTTTCTTCATAATCATTAACTTCGGTTTCAAGGATTTTCAGAATTTTTTCATAACTATCATCTCTGAGAGAATAATCATCAGGGGCTCGATGTTTTTCTATTATACCTTTGTATTGTTTAATTTTATTTGTTAGTCTTTTTACGATGTCATCGTACGGAGTCAAAATTTCTTCTCGAAACTTTATCAATTCGTTCACTTGTTTTTGTTGTTCTTCGGTTCTTATTCCTTTTGGTGGTATTTTTTTTCGTTCTTCTCTATACTTTTCCAGGTTTTTCATATACTTATCTTTTTTTTCTCGAACATCTTTCAAAATTTCGTAAGTATCATCTACATCACTACTTTTTTGTTGTGTGAAATTTTTTTTTTCTGCTGCTTCTTTTTCTGCTGCTTCTTTTTCAGCTGCTTCTGCCTTCTCCTTGGCAATTCTTTCTTCTTCTGCTTTTTTTGCTGCTTCTTTTGCTGCCTCCTCCTTGGCAATTCGTTCTTCTTCTTTTCTTTTTGCTTCTTTTTCTGCTGCTTCCTCCTCACCAAGCCGGATATTTCTTTTATCTTTTTCAGCTGGTTTGAGGACTTTTCTTTTTGGCTTATTTCTTAATTCTGCTGCTGCTGCTTCTGCTTCTGCTTCAGCTGCTGCTGCTGCTTCTGCTTCAGCTGCTTCTTTTTTATCCAAAAAATCCATTATATTTGCCTATACATATTTACTAGAAATTATATCGCATCCAACCAAAATATTTTACTAAACATCTTCCTATACATATTTGACTTGTTTCTTTTCAACCTTCCCAATTGAGACATCTAGTCTCATCTATGAGTTATTTTTACCACATGTAAATATAACCCCATAATATAACCACCCACACATGTTCAATATTCTCAAAACCTCTCGTTTAATCAACACCACACAAACCGCGATTATCCAGTCTGTAAAAGAGTTTTGCAAACAAGAATTGAAACCAAGATCCATACCAGATTTCAAACACCCTACTCCCGATCGATCTTTGTTCAAAAAATTCGGGGATATGGGTATTTTAGGTCCAACCATTAAAGACTATGGATGTCTCGGTGAATCCTACCAAACTTATGGACTTATTGCCAAAGAAATCGAATTTGTAGATAGTGGATACCGATCGATGTTTAGCGTCCAGTCTTCTCTTGTAATGAATCCCATATATAAATACGGAACCGAGCATGCAAAAGACAAATATTTACCGAAATTACGTTCTGGAGATTACATCGGGTGTTTTGGTTTGACCGAACCAGATCACGGATCAGATCCTTCCGCAATGAAAACCGTCGCCATCTATGATCCATCCGAGGGACATTACCTTTTAAATGGAAGTAAAACATGGATTAGCAATTCCCCTTTTGCAGATGTCTTTGTTGTATGGGCCAAACATGACCATAAAGTCAAAGGGTTTTTATTGGATCGTGGAATGAATGGGATTACTACACCTGAAATCCATGGGAAAATGTCCTTACGTACATCCACTACCGGCAGTATTTTCTTAGAAGACGTCAAAGTACCTGTAGAAAATGTTTTGCAAGTAGACGGGATGAAAGGTCCTTTGTCTTGTTTGAATGATGCACGTCTCGGGATTTCATTCGGTGTTCTCGGTGCGGCAGAGTTTTGTTTGGATCAAACACTGGAATACAGTCTGAATCGAACGCTTTTTGGACAATTGTTGGCGGAAAAACAACTTTTCCAAATGAAAATGGCCAATATGGTGACCGAATACAATCTCGCATTGTTGAGTTGTCTTCATGCTGCGGATTACATTGATACACATGGTATGTCCCCTGAAATGGTTTCTTTGTTGAAACGGAATTCGTGTATGAAATCATTGGAAATCTCGCGAACTTGTCGGGATATTTTGGGTGGCAATGGCATTACAGAAGACTATGAAATATTCCGGCATCTGTGTAATTTGGAAACAGTGAATACATATGAGGGTACGTATGATATACATTCACTTATTTTGGGGAATTATGTCACCGGGAAAAAGGCTTTTTGAATCCACATAAACACAATTCTCTACAAATCTATTATACAACTATATATACATCTATTATACGTGTATTATATTTGTCTCATGGACGATCTTCCTATGATTCCATTTGAATTTGTGTTTGTGATTATCTGTGTGATCGAAGTTTTTCGATATGCCATTGACGCCATTGATCTCGATGGAATGATGTGATGTGATTGATTCATACCATTACTGCAATTGATATTGTAGGATTGTCTCTGTATGCGGGTGTGACTCCTTCTCCGTCTGTCGGTTTGTATACACTTGCCATTTCGATCGGAACAATTTTCGCTTCTGTTGCAACATAAACGGGTGTTTTGCTCGTCAAATGCAGGAGAAACGTACATCCATATACACAAACCACCATAGAAATCAAAGAACTGATGATGATTAAAATGATATTTTCTAGTTTCATAGCTTACGGAAGTAGTCTGTTTCAATGTTTTTCTGTTTCTATGTATTATGGTCTCATCTTTTTTATATTTAAGTGTTTTTTTGCTTTTCTTACAATCACTTAAACATTATTTCGCTACGTAAAAGAAATGGAATCCCAATCTTCATCGTTTTCTATGCAACAACTATTCCAACTTCAATTTTTCGATCGGTTGAAAACCAATCATCCCATAATCGATGCATTGATTATGTCCATGGTTCTCGGACTGATTTCTCAGTTATATATCATGTATGAACACTACAAACCCTCCTCGTTTCAATCCTTGTGGAAACAGTTTCTACACTGGAAATATGGTTCGAACAAAATCATTATTTCTGGAAAACAATGTACCACCCCATGCCCATTTGGGGATTTTTACATTGCATCCGCATATAGCAATCGATTCAACGCAGTGCTGGATTATATTGTTCAAAACCACAATCATTCGATTCATGAAATACGTGAACTCTATACGAACTACGGTATCAGTGGGTGTAAAAACCATGACCCGTTTGTCGTGTGTCAAACCACTCCGTTTTTCATTGATCCTTCTATATATTTTACATTGACGACCGAAATCGAGACACAAGAATCCAACAAAGTCCAGTCGAAAATCGAGAAAATCACTATTGAAATTCATTCGTATACATTGACTACACGTGAATTGGTTGAATATGTGGAAGGGATTACTCGAAATCACCGGAAAACTATTTCGGAAGATCGGCATATGAAACAGTTTATTTATACTGCGATTCGTTCGAGTGTGAAAGAAGACGAAACCCGATTTCAATTGTGGGATGAACAAGAGTTTATGACAAATCGTAGCTTTGATAATTTGTTTCTAGAAAACAAATCCGCGGTCTTGCAACAAATCGATTTCTTCTTAGAAAATCGAGACTGGTACGATGCTCGTGGAATCCCTTATAATTTGGGAATTGGATTGCATGGGAAACCTGGGACTGGGAAAACGTCGTTTATTAAGGCATTGGCACATAAAACAAAACGGGATATTGTCATTTTACCATTGAAAATGATTCGTAACAAACGAGACTTAGATGTGTTGTTTTATGAAAATACATACAATACCAATAATGATACGGGTTGTAAAACGTTTGATAAAAAGATCATTGTGTTTGAAGATATTGATTGTATTGGAGACATTGTGAAAAAACGGAAAAGTACCATAGAGTCTTCGTCCCCTGCAGAGAGTGTTGCGACAGAAGACTTGTCTGCTACTACACCCAAAAACGAGGTTGAATTGTTGTCTAGTATTTATAAGGCGATGGATGGACCCGGATCCACCGCGATGAAATATGATCTGAAATCTATGAATCCAGACCCATTGACTTTGGATGACTTTTTGAATTTGTGGGACGGAATTCGTGAGACACCTGGGCGAATAATTGTGATTACATCGAATCATTATCATGATCTGGATCCTGCATTGATTCGCCCTGGACGGATTGATATTACATATGAATGTAAATTAGTGTCTCATTCTATATTGCGAGACATGTATGAACGGTTTTACGAGTCGGCGATCGATGAAAATGTGCTTTCAAATATAAAGGAATATGTATGGTCGCCTGCGGAAGTCATGAATCTATATATGTTGCATCGTAATGATCCAGATCGATTTATAGAATGTTTGTGTGAAGTGAATATTTGAAATCGAAATAAAAAATGTCCATAGACATTTTTGTGTTCACGCCAGGCTTCGCCTGGCTATAGCCCGCCAAAGGCGGGCGTGGATCTCCGGGTTTATGATTCGTGTTCTAAAACGTCCTCGTCCTCAGATTCATCGTCATAATGGTCACATACACAACGTGTGGGATACACTCCACTCCATCCCCATCCCCAATATTGACCACATTTGCTACAAATACAAAATTGTAACTGATAATCACGTGGTTTTTTGCTGTCGTTAATACACATATGCCATATTGTGGGAAGATCTTCAGGATAATCTTGATATGTATGATAACGCATAGTTTGTAGGTGTGGGACCACAAATGTACTCATAATCATTTGCATATACAATCGGTTGATGTCTACAAACAAATAATTTTTGATTAGGTAGATCATATCGTCTGGGAGAGACAATTTGTTGAGTGCAATCAAAACTTCGATCATACGTTGTGATTTTTCTACATAGATTGTACCGGTTTTCACGTCTTCCACAATACTAGAATAAATTTGTTTGTGTTCGTCACGGGGTGAAAAGATTATGGATTGTTCCGAGGGAGAATCTCCTTTGGTAGAAATACAATAGCTTCGGTAATGCATAGTTTCGTTGGTTGTTGGTTGTTGGTTGTTTTCTGCTGTTTGTGTCTCAAAAACAGAATTAATCAATTTTTTAAATATTGGTTTGTTTCAATCCAAATAGTTGGATTGATAAGAATGAGTTAGCATTTGGAGATTTCCGTATTTTTGGATAGTTTGTATTATCTGAAATTACTGAGTTAATAATGAAACTGTTTTCGAGCCATTTTTTTCAGATTTAGGAATTTCATTTATCATTGTATTATAAATATGACGACGTATAAAATTTCAAGTGATTATTTTGTTCACGCCAATAAATTATGTATAGATAAACAAACATTTTCACAATGGGCTAAAACAAAAAAAATAAAAAAACACGCTAACAAAGAAGTTTGTTGTACATTTACAATCGATACTGTTCATGATGAAATCTACCAAGGAAATACAAAAACAAGAGACTGGGAAGACCAAGCCATTAAATTCACAAAAATTCTGATTAATGGTAACCATGATCATGATCATTATATTTTAAAATCGATGAATACATATGCAAAGTGTGTTATAGTAGACGAAACAGCGAATGATGAAGGAAATATACCATACAATATACCCGATAATAATACAAATTGTTACATAAAAGATTGTTTCCCGGGTGTATGTGTACCAGGTTTAAACAATTTACTTGATCAAAGCGAAGCATCGCTAAAAAGTTTTTTTAAACAACATAATACCCCCCACACCCACTTATTTAAAAATCCGTTAAACGGTAATGATGGAGTCGGAAGTCAATTATATAATAATAACGACGACAATAGTCTCCAATACACTGCATATTTCAATTATGATCTTTTAATGTTCCGGTATATTTGTCATAAAACTAATCCAGATAAAGGGTCTGAATTACAAACAATACTAACTAAATTAAACCCACTTACTCCAAAAGATATACAAATAATCAATACGGTGAATCTGAATTATTTATGGGCACATTTAATGGTCTATTGTAAAGTCTGTGTTGAGAAGGATCTAACAATAACAACTAAAGATAATAATTCTTATTACAATATGTTAGCACGATTAAGTCTCATTCGGTTTGATGGATTTATGTTAAATAACGATGGATATATATCGAATCCCATTTTTTATTATTATGGTGGTATAACGTATAATGTAATCGACGAGCGTACCGCAACTTATATTGATAAACTTTGTAGTAGTATTTATATTAATAATGGTTGTAGCTCTTTTCGTAATGATACTAAAAAAGGAGGAAAACTCGCAGGAGGTTGTCAATATATTACATCTCAATCCATGGCAGCTAGTTGTATTCTAGACATTTTGGGTAGTGTGAAGGGTGTTATTTGCAGAAACGAAGATGTAAACGATCCAATTAAAAATGCATGTAAAAAGGAACTTTCAGCATTAATGAACAATAGAAAAGAAGCACCATATGGATGGACCATATTAAAGTTTTCGGGGGATTCGTCTCATATTGTTTTTGGACATATTATGGAAGAGATTAAAAATAGTCAGTTTGAACCGAATTTAAATTTCGAAATTACCTATTTAGTATCTGAACGTCCACTTGCAGGAAGACTCTTAGCTGCTGGAAAAACGATTTTGTATAAATGTTTGAGTACGAATATTTTCATGAAAGATTTTAACGGAAAAGGGTCTGAAAATAAATACGATGGACATGCCGCATTATACATTACCATCGATTTAAAAAAATCATTCAATAATATTATAGAAGGGTTGAAGGAAAAAATACAAAATGTAGATGGAGATCCGGTAAAATACAATACATCATTTAAAAAAAACCCACCAATAATCAATGATACTAAACCAATCGGTCAGAATGAAAGAATCGAAAATCAGGATATAAATCAACAAATTAAAGATTTGTTAGGTAATGTTGAAGTTAAAGATTTTCTAGAAGCATATGAAATCGATGAATTAAAATCTAATATCGAAACCCATATCGCAAACGAATACCAAGAACTTGCTTCAAACTTTATTGGTAAACGATTTCTTCATATACGTATTGGAACCCATGCAAATTGGTATACCTTAGTCGATTTATTAAATAGAAGAAAAGCCCTGGTCGGTAATGAAAAAAACCTAATTGAGAAATTCGATAAAATTCAAAAATTTATGTCTTTGTGTGCTTTGTTAGTATCTAAAAATGGAATGAAAGAATTTGTAAAAGAAAAAATCCAAAATATGATAAAAATTGACAATGGATTTAAAGCTATATTTGAGAAAATAATAAAATCATATAATATACGAGATAAAAAATATATAGCGTTTGAACAAAATTTGAGACAAACATATATAAATTCGCCAGGTAAAGGTGTAAGTGGAAAAATTCCGAGTTGCATTGATCTGATTATCCAAGAATTGAAACAATTTATAGATGATTGTTTGACTGTACACAATGAAATCAAACCAGTACAACAAGGTGGTGGGCCGCCAATTACAACCGTAGAAGATAAAATCGTAGAAGATAAAACCGTAGAAGATAAAACCGTAGAAGATAAAACCGTAGAAGATAAAACCGTAGAAGATAAAACCGTAGAAGATAAAACCGTAGAAGATAAAACCCCAAAAAAAGCAGCAGAAAAAGCAAAGATCGATGAGCCAGACGAAATACTAAAAATTGAGTCTCTTACATTTATAGAAGACTTTATTACCATGTTGAAACAAAGTATATTGGTTTATATTGGTGATAATAATATGCCTACATTTATAGAAGAAGAAATGAATGAAATAGAAAAATATGTAAAAAAATTTAAAAAATGGAGAACAAAATTTTTAAAAGTTCAGTATGATAATGAAAAAGAACAAAAAAAAGCAGAATTAAATAGTGTGAATATTATTGATAAAAAAAACACGGAACTTAACGGTTTTGTAGATGTATTATGTCACCGTATGATTATGGTTAGTGGGTTAGACGAACCGGAAAAAGTAATATATAAACATTTTGAAGCTATTTATAAATGTTATCAAACCGCAAATTTTTATTTAAATGAAATTTTTGAAGAAAAAATTTATTATTTATTACCTACTATTCTAACAAAAGTCAAAGAAGAATTGAAAATTTCTAACTTTAAAGAACAACGTATCGAAAAACTAATTGAAGGTTTAAATACAATGCTCCCAAGTGTAAAAACGAATCTTCAACGTCAATTTCCATGGATAGATATAGATAAGTTGAAGGAGATGCAAACTGAAGACCAAGACAATATAAAATTCATATACGATTTCCAGCAAAAAACACCTAGTAATGATGTAGGTTTTAACATAAACACGACAAAACAACTTAATGATAAACACTATAAAGCAATGAAGGATAACCTAAAGAAAAATCTACCCGAAATTGTCGAAGATATAGTGAGATGTAACAAAACTTTGTCAAAATATCAGATATTAGTCCCTTATACCACACGTAAACTTGATTCCATGCGAACTACCGTACTAGATAGTATGCTACTAACATTAAGTACTTCGGGCAAGAAAAAAGATGTATATGCTGGAGGCAGAACCAAACGCAGAACTAGTGGACGCAGAACTAGTGGACGCAGAACCAAACGCAGAACTAGTGGACACAGAACCAAACACAGAACCAAACGCAGAACTAGTGGAGTCAAATCTAAACGCAGAACCAGACGCAGATCCTGATAAAAAATAAGTATTTTTTACAATAGAAAACACTTATATACTCTTATATATATACCTATGTCTTGGATACGTCGTTGGTTTTCTTGTGGATGGAAGTCTCGTTTGAGACATGCAACAAACGATTCGGTTTCTATGTTTACATTTGAAAATCAGAGTTTCGTAGCAAAAGTCGTCGATGTATATGACGGGGACACTTGTAGCGTCGTATTTCCCTTTCAAGGTCGTTTAGTCAAATATCGCGTACGATGTGCAGGGTATGATAGTCCGGAAATGAAACCACCCAAAGCATTCGCAAATCGTGAAGAAGTCATCCGAAAAGCAATATTGGCACGAAATTATTTTGCATCTAAAGTGACGGATTGTACGTTTAGTGTCGATGGTAATTACACCAAAATAGAAATGCAAGCGATTTTACACGCAAATACGAAATTGGTTCAGATTGAATGTGGTGGGTGGGACAAATATGGACGTTTATTGGCGGACTTTTTTGTGGATGGGTGTCATGTTAATACCGATATGATCGCTCAGAAACATGGGTATCCTTATGATGGCGGGAAGAAGTTAGTAGACGGGGTTTGAGTTTGGTGGTTATAGAAACCCCATCCAAGAATATTTTTTACGTGTAGTTCGGCCTCCTTTGCGAGTAGCACTTTTTGTCTTTTTCCCTTTGCTAGTAGCACTTTTTGCCTTCATGGATTGTACATGAGGACCACCTTTCACCACATTTGTATACCAAGCATCCGATTGAAACTCATTGATTCGATCTGCGGATTGATTCTTTTCAGACTCGGTAAGTATTTGGTTGTTGAGGATTTTATTGAGCACATTTTGCCCTTTCTTGTATGTTTCGCGGATCGCTTTTTCATAGACGGCTTCGTCTTTTTCTAGTTTTTTTTGTTTTGCCTTTGAAAACTCTACAAATATAGTATTTGCACCACGGTTTTGTGGGAAATAAAAACTGCAAGTCGGGAAACATTTATCGATACTTTTTTCATTGTATTGGAAATCGTTGAATTTGACGTCGCCTTCCGGTCCACGTGCATTTACAGTAGGTGTTTTGCCTTCTTTTGGAGTAAATCGAGTTAATAATCGAAAGGATTCGGTTCTGGATTTTAACACTTGAACGTGTGTAAATTGAGCATAATATGGATTGTCGTTTTGACGTGTACTACGCTTGTTTATATTGATTTCTTCGCATTTGCCACTTGCAAAAATAAAGAATGGTTTTGCCTCTTTGTTATTCGACTGTTTATATACTCTTCTGGGGAAAGGCTCGATAATGTAATAATATTTTCCGATCTTTAATTTGTCTCCAGGAACTTCGTTTTGTATTGCTTTTTGCATCCATTTTGTACGTGGAGTATTTGGTGATTCTTTTTTCACTGCTTTCGGTTGTGGAGATCGTTTTGGCGTCGATGGCGGCGGTCCTTCTGGTGAATTTGATTGACTCATATATTATGATTACAGATATTAAAAGCAACTAAATGGCTATGAGGATGAGGATGAGGATGAGGATGAGGATGAGGATGATTGCTTTGGAGTTCTTCCCGCAAACGCATATTTTGCGTCAATGATTGTTTGATCTCGTTCATGTGGTGGTTTGAACATTTCAATGTACCAGAATGTATATGCTTTTTCATATGGACGCATTGGACGGTAATAGAGCTTTGGTTGTACGTAGTATATATTGGGATCTAATTTCGGTTTGTGGGTGGCAGTCATTGGTTTTGGAATGTGTGGATTGGGTTGTATATCGTATGTGTAGAAAATGACGGACGTTAAATGTTTTCGTTTTATTTACAAAACATTTAGCTGCTTGTTTCTATATATAGTAATCTATATATATATATATATAGAGAGAGAGAGAGTATGACAGAAGAAAACACAGGTAATACCAAACCACTATTGTATTTTGTGTTTGTGAATGAAAAAAAAGAACTGGTTTATGCAGGGAAAACACAGGATCAACCTTTGACAAATATGTTTCAATTGGATTTTACTAATACTAATTTTGCGGGATCTGATTCTGAACCTGACCAAAGAATAAACACAGTCATAACCGAGTTACAATCTAACCAAACACAACCATATACAATTGTACAACAAAATAATGATTTTAGAATAAAATATAATGAATTGAAAAAACAAATAGAAATCAAGGACGAAGAAATTGAATCTCAAAATAGTTTGATACAGGAAATATTAAAACAAAGTAGCAACGAAAAGAATAACGATAGTCAAGTATGTAAAACGACGATTCAACAACATATTGTGGATAATATACAAACAAATGTAAATACCATTAAGCCTGAAAAAACCTCATTGGATGAGTTTGATGGAAGATTATCAACAATAGAAAATAATCTATTATTAGTTGAAATAACAAATATTGATGGTATAGATCTTGGTACTAATAAACATCGTCTTAGTCTACATCAGGTTGTGAATAATAAGGAAGATGGTAATTGTTTTTATTATGCATTGTATCATGCACTAGAAAAAAAAATAGGCGAAAAAAAAATAGGCGAAAAAAAAAGTTTTGAATTATTTGATATGGAACCTTTAGATGATGATCGTAATGAAAGCACATTTGAAATATACATTCGATCATTTATGAGTGGATCTGTTGATTATCGAAACTATGTTGTAAATAGCTTATCAAGTTTATGTGAAACTGTTGTACAAGATTTAGGTGCAATAGAAAAAGATAAAAAAACAGATGAAACCCAAACTAATACTATTAATATAGCATTAGAACATATAAACACTAATTTTACTGATAGAACTATTAAAAAATTATTGAATAATATATTTAATAAATATGATACTATCCAAAAATTTTGTAATAATAATGAGTTCATGACTGGGATAGTGGAAAAATATATAAAAATAGCTACCACAAAAGGAGTTTGGGCTAACCATATTGAAATTGATTTTTTTAAAGAATATCTCAAAAATAAAGGATATATTTTAGAAATTTGGAAACCAGTTAGAAATAAACATACATATTTGACGAGTGGTGACAACCGACCAACATTTTATATGTTTGATTATGATAATCGTATTTTAATTTACAATGATCCTGGTGGAAATCATTTTCAACATATTGTAAAACAAAAAAAATCCACAGGCGGTAAACCATCTTCTTCAAGACGTAAAATGACACGTGAAAAAAAACGTACTACAAAGCGTAATTTAACATAATTAACACATACATACACACATACATAAACATACACACATACATCTAACTACACAAGACCAATGTACCGCCGATCATATTTCCGATCTTTTCACCACAACTTGATTCATCAATATATTCGTATACGTCTCCATTGTCCATCCAATACTTCTGGCCATTGATTTCTAATTCTTCCACTTCGATCTCTTCTTCTTCTTGTTTTTGGTGGTTGGCTCGTTCTAGTTTCTCGGCTTTTTCCTCCGCTTCTATGTACAATGAAGACAATACAATGTACACTACATGTACCGATGATGTGGATCATGAGGATGATGCTTGTTCGGATTCATGTGCACCGGTTCATTGTACAAGTACGAGTGATCATTTGAATTATTTGGGGATTCCGATGGGTTCTACGAATGGTCTTTGTTGATTGTTGGTGGTAGTGATGGTGGTAGTGATGGTGGTAGTGATGGTGGTAGTGGCAATGATTTTTTGATATTGTCTCGTATAACATCCAGATCGCTTTTTCCATTAAACGGCGTGAATAACATTCGTTTGGATCCGGTATAATTTCCATCTGAATCTTTACACGTGATTGCAGAGTTTTGGATGGCATGTTGGACTTGGGCTTCAGTAGCTCGAACCTTACGTGTTTCGAGTTGTTTGCATATGTATTGTAGTGTAGGAACATGGGATTCTAAATAGGTTACATATATATCTTCCATGGTTTGTTTGTTTTTTATTGGTTATTCTGTTTAATTCTATTACAAATAAAATTAAATAGATCTTTGTGATGTAGTCTATCATGTTTCCAAAAGACGAAACGTTTTATTTTGATGGTTGTGTTCGTAATATAGTAACTATTTTAACAAAAAAATCATTGGATGATATTGTATATACAACAGAAACGCATCAAATATATCTTGGTCGGTTTTTACGGTCGGAAATTCTTCGATGGCGCAACGGGAAGACGGTTCAAAATGGATTTGCGGTATTTGAGTGTGGTTGTGTGATGTTTCCTGATTTTGGGAGTGTGAAGATGTATCGAGGAAATGACATTAGTTATGCGGATACTCAGTTTTTGTCGTTGTATGATGTGTATTAATCCCGGGTGGCATTCATGACCATCATATCCACGTCTTTTTTGATGATCTTTTTCACATTGGGATCTGCTTCAAAATTGTCTTGGAATCGTTTGAAATGCTTTTGGTTATATTCGGAGATCTGATCTTTTACATTTGGGTAGTTGTCGTCTAAGAACCCGTAGCCACGGTCGACCATGTCGTCAATGGCTTCATCTCGGTGGACGGTTTCCCATTTGCCGGATTTCTTTTTGAAGATCCGTGCATATGGCTGCTTTTTGTTGGGGATTTGAATATTCAAGTTTTCCGGGTGTTCAGGATCGTAGTGGATGTGTTTTAGTATATTGGGGATCGAGCTGAAGACCTTGCCAACAGACTCAATAATGATCTGGTCGGTAATATGATCGAGATTCTCATACCCGACCGCGTTTATTTGAATGGTCACGTTGTTCTGGGTTTTGTTGTTGGAGTTAGTTGTGGTGGTTGTATTGTTAATAACTTTTGGCTCTAACATAATAGCATCCAATTTTTGTTGAAGTTTTTTGTTTTCTTCACGCAATTTTGTTATCTCATTTGTGTCTGATTTCTTTGATATTTTTTCCTTTTGCATAACACCACACTCTTGTTTATGTCTACTCAAACCTTGTTTATACTGAAACGACTTTCCACACGCACAAGAGAATAAAATCTGTGGGTTTTTGGTGCGGAAAGCATGTCCATCTGATTTCAAGTGGTTTTTCAGAGTACGATTACTTTTAAAAGACTTATCACAAACAATACACTTGTACATGTTTATATATTATATATTATATTGTATATAATATATTTTGTCAAATTTATCATTTAAGCTTCCATAATGATCATAACATGTCAAAAAGTAACCATCTAATGCCATGGAAGTAATAAATTATCGTATTAAATATAAAATATTTATTCCTAAATAGGTATTAATAAACAAGTACCCAGATGGTAACTTTTGTTAGGTTTTTGATGGGGGGGGGAAAGGATCCTCGGCAAAGTATTTTGAAAATGAAAAAATGAAAAAATCACTTAGCATTTTTTGATTTTTTAGAGAACCACCAGGATTTCCGATTTTTGTAAAAATTGCCGTGTATATACCAGGAATATAAACCTAAATATTTTAGGAAGTATCAAAGATCAATTGGGATATTGATAATTTCAAGACTGACGCGTAATAAAATAAATATATTTATTGTTTATATTATTACGTATATACAGTTGCTAATTATAAACTTTTAAACTGTATTTAGAATGGTTTTTCTTGTTTTCTAGTTTGTAATACTGATATTTATTTGTAAATATTGTTACTGTAATACTAATATATTGAACATGTAAAAAGTTAGGATATTGATAAGAATTTCAGAGGGGGAAAAAGAATCCTCGGCAAAGTATTTTGAAAATGAAAAAATGAAAAAATCACTTAGCATTTTTTGATTTTTCGGAGAACCACCTGAATTTCCGAATTTTGTAAAAATTGCAGTAAAAATATAATTATAATAATCTAGATTTAGTATAATTATACAGTATAGTTCATGTACAAGTGTATTGTTTGTGACAAAGAGTTCAAGAGCAATCGTACGTTGAAAAACCATCTACAATCTGATAGCCATGTTTTACGTATGAAAAATCCCGAACGTTTTCTTTCTTGTGACTGTGGGAAATCATTTCAATATAAGCAAGGTTTAAGTAGGCATAAACAATGATGTAATATTATTCAGGAGAAAAAGTATTTTAGAGAAACATAACATACTTAATCCCCGTGCTTAGAAACTCGATTCTTGATACACTTGTTTGTCTCTTCTAAAGCCACGTCTCACATAATCGTACCAACGTTGCCAAAACCATTTTTTCTTTGGCAAAGGCGTAATAATCGGTTCACGAAAATTGTTTGTCATACGAGTTGACTGTTGTTGCTCTATTTTTCTGACTGTTTCTGGTTCATCTTCGTCCATATTTCCAAAGCTAAATCGATGACTCATATATATTCTACTTGTACATTTTTCTGGATAAACACGGGTAGGTATATGCTATAGATAGAAATAGCATATAATTTGTGGAAAGGGATCGGAGACACACGCCGGGCTTCGCCCGGCTATAGCCGACTTTCCAGAACACTGGACCAAAAGCAAAAGCAAAAGCGAAAGCGAAAGTTTAGATAAAAAATCCCGAGGTTTAATTAGATCATGATACCAAAAAAATATGATGTTCAATAAAATAATGTGTGGTAGTATTGTATAGAGAAAATTTTCAAGTATAATGGAACATGTCTTCGATTATGTTAGTCTACCAAGCATTCCTAATATCACTTCTAGTTATAAAACTAGATCCTCTTTAAATTTTGAAGATGATGTTGCAATGTATTTAACATATAATTTTAGAGATGATTTGTTTAAAAAAAAAATAATTGACGAAAAAGTAAATACAATACTAGACAAACAAAAAATAAGTAAAGCACAAAGTATTTCACAATTAGGAAACCTTATAATAAAAAAGTTAGATAACCCAAAAGATTTAAAAAAACATTACGAAAATTGTACTAGTGGTAATAAATATTGTGAAAAGGATTCGCTGGTTCGTGGTGATTCATTTGGAAGATATATTGAGAAAAAGGTACAAGTATTATTGGCGGATTCTTTAATAAAGGATAAAGAAATAATACAAGAATTTACACAACCCACAATAGAGGATCTGTATCTAAAACAAGAAATAGAAAAATTGAATGAAGGATTAAAAAAAATTTTCAATAAAGAACTTTTTCAAAAAATTTACGATTACTACCAGTCTCCACAATATAAATATGGGTATATTATAGAATGTCTAGTAAATGATGTGAGTAAAAAAATGGTATCTGAAATGTTTACTGTGACGAGTACAATTCGTGGATCATACTTTACGAAATACACATTTCGGGATATAATTGAAATGATTATAATTGTCGATAAACAAGAAGAAATAAATACTTTCCTTGAAACAAAATCAGAAACTCCTACGATTTTATTAGATAAATCTGACGATTATAACAATTTAGTGGATGTTATTTTTACAGACTTTAAAAAGGAAACAGTAAAAGATAATAACGATAAAGAATACAAAATTCTAAGTATTTTGAAGGATAACGAAAACTTTAAATCTAAAGATGAATATAAAGAACTATATAATCATTACAACAACCGAAAAATAGAAATAACCAAACAAAAACTAGAGGAAAAGCAAGGCGGTAAACCCAAACGAAAAACCAGAAAGAACCGAAAAAGCAAATCCAAACGCAAATCCAGAAAAAACAGAAAATCCAACCGTAAAAAACGCTAATCTCTTGAAATGTCTTGTCTACATACAACACACTTCAAAACCCTCCATCCATAAACTTCATCTCCAAATCTACATAAACATATATCCTCAATATATACAACCAAAACTTAAACTCAATCCCAATGTACAGATTATCCAGTATCAACGTCGGCGCATATATGCTCGGAGACATGGAATCCACCATGGACCGAAAATCGATATGTACGAAAATATTAAATATCCTTCAAACGAATGACATCGACATCATTTGCACACAAGAAGACGTCTTAGTCGGATCCTCGTCCTGTAATCATCCTGAATTCGAGTCTATTTACACCCAATATGGATATACATGTGTAACTCAGGATATATATGACGAAAGTCACAGCCAAACACTGAAGCAAGCCCATCCAACCAAAAAATTTTATTTCGGAAACGTGATCTATGTCAAATCTCATCTCATGACGAAAGTTTACCCACTCATTGCGAAACCACATCCATCTCCCACATGTCTCGCTCAAATCCAATTCGATGACCTCTTAATTGCCAATGTTCATTTGTGTGGCGGTCGTTTTGACGACATCAAAGTCTTCCAAGACCCCGAATTTTATCGAACCAAACTCGATTCTGTTCAAGCACTCAATCATTCGATTGTATGTGGCGATTTCAATGCCACCCGGCGTCTAGGCGAACCAGGTGGATTAAAAAATTACCGTTACCCGATCGATCTAAGCAAACTATATTCAACCATACACGATACCAGTATATTATTTTTGTGGAATACATGGCAATGCAGTCCGATCGATTTTTTCTACGACCAAAATTACAATGCATGTTTCAATGACAATCAACTTCAAACCATCGAAGAAACCACGAATCGAGGTCATTATGTAGTGGATTGGGTGTTTTATAACCCAAATCAAGTGAAAAAATACGACTCTCATTGCGAAAGGATGTATGATGAAAGCAATGCGTTATCTGATCATCATATGATAATGTTTGTATTTAGCACAAGCGTTGATAAAGAACCTTGTGGTAAATCTTATTTTGTGTAATCATCTTTAGTAGAAAATCTCTGTAGAATGTATATAAAAATGGAAGGAATAAAAGAAAACAATCAAACCCCCGAACAATCTAATGAAGTGTCCTCTACAGAACCAGTCGTAGAATCAGTATCAGCGATAGAACCAACTGAAGAATCATCTGTAGAAGCAGACCCTGAACCAGTTTCCACATCTGTAGACCCCGAACCAGTTTCCACATCTGTAGACCCTGAACCAGTTTCCACATCTGTAGAAGGAGAAGACCCTATCGCATTTCCATTTGCCGAATCCAAATCCAAATCA
>Ga0209137_1002155_pt1 | contig 17632 bp, 13 predicted proteins | sample SaaInl5LU_22_DNA_FD_184642 | JGI IMG/M metagenome (GOLD analysis project Ga0209137, IMG submission 184642) | Marine microbial communities from expanding oxygen minimum zones in the Saanich Inlet - ESP_105LU_22_DNA (SPAdes) (version 2) | ecosystem: Environmental > Aquatic > Marine > Intertidal... | reverse complement strand
AGCCTTGAGGACCCTGAGAGCCTGTAGGCCCAGTAGGGCCTTCTGCACCTGTAGGGCCAGTGGGACCGATGTCACCATCGTCTCCTTTGACGCCTTGAATGCCTGTAGCACCCTGCGGTCCTTGTGGTCCTGTAGCACCTTGTAACCCTGTTTCACCTACAAGACCCTGTGGACCTTGCGCGCCAGTTGCACCTGTAGGTCCTTGCAGACCCGCTGGACCCGCTGGACCAGTGTCACCAGTAGGGCCTTGCGTACCCTGTTGACCTACTGGTCCTATTACACCTTGAGGGCCTGTCGGCCCTTCAGGACCTTGGGCACCTGTAAGGCCAGTAGGACCTTGAGGTCCTGTATCACCAGTTTCTCCGATACTACCCTGTGCGCCTTCTGGACCTTGTGGGCCTGTCGGCCCGGTCGCACCGACTGCACCTTGGAGACCTGTGGGTCCTTGCAGACCTGTCGGGCCAAGAGGACCAATAGGACCCGTTGGACCAAGTGGACCTTCTGGACCAGTTTCACCAATGTTACCTTGTGGACCCTCTGGCCCTCGGTCACCTTGGTCTCCCTTAACACCCTGTAAGCCTGTCGGTCCTTGGATACCTGTAGGACCCTCTGGTCCTGTATCACCTGTCGCTCCGATGGGTCCTTGAGGGCCTCGAGGGCCTTCAGTTCCTACGGGACCTTGTGGACCTGTTGGACCTGATGGACCTTCTATGCCTTGGACACCTTGAGGTCCCTCTGAGAGAGAGAACACAAGTTCGCCTGTTTCAGCGTCATAGGTTGCATACCCGTCTGTGCCATAAGGCAGTCTGTTCATTGAGGTTGTTAGATTAAATAGCTGGTCACGAACACTTTGAGCGCCAGCTAAGATTGAAGCTCCAGAGTTATTCACGAAGCCTCTGGTAGCTACCTCATCGTCAGCTTGTGGGTCCCCGATGTTCTTCAATCGGTAACCTTTAGCATCCCATCGACCATCAGCATCACTGAGTTCGATAGCATTCTCTGCGCGGTCTACAGCTTCTTCAGCCAAGAACCGGGCCTGCTTGTTTGCTAGGTCTAAGTCAGCTTCAAATAGTGTTGAACCATCTGTAAAATCGACCAACGGCACCTTCGAAGTTTGCCGTTTTATAGCAACAATCGCGTTGATTTCTGGAGTTGTTGATACCTGTATTGTGGAATCATTGATAAAAGTGAAAGAGGCTGCTGCACCTGCAACTAGAACAACCACATCTGAACGGTTGATATAATCGAACGGTATTGAATATTCTGTTGTAGAACCGTCAGCCACATATTTGACTATACTGTCAGCCATAGTGTCTCCTAAAAGAAGTAGACCCCTCCGAAGAGGGGCCTGTTGTGGTTTAATCTAAAGTGAATTCCCGTAGGATATCTTTGGCTAACTCTCGATCTCCGCCCCGACTAATAGCTCGCCGGATGCCTATATTGTTATTTACCTGAGCCTCTAGCTTAGGATATTTACGATACAATTGATCTTGAGCCGCCGACTTATATGCATTTATAACGCCGTTAATTAGGGCTGTTCTCGGGTCATCCGCAGAAGCGACCGGAAATACATCAGCATCTTCTGACGCTCGTTTATAGTCTCTACTTTCAAAGAGAACTTCCAGAGCTTGAACTAAGTTCCTCCGCCCAGGACCTTTGATAGTCCCAACCAATTCGTTGTATTCCTGAAACACCTGTGGTGGTAGGTCTACATCCCCCAGCCTACGCTGTGGGCCTGTGAAGGCATGATCAACATTTCGGAGTTCTTCGTACACCTTAGCTGCCCGATGTTCTCCGCTATCAACTTTCTTCTGACGTACAAAGCCAAGCATGTAGTCTGGTGTGTCTACAGCTTCTCCGGTCAGCCAGTCGTGTTTAGGAGTATACGATGTGTCTACACCTGCAGCATCTAACACAGGGGAATATACACGAGCCTTTAGTTTATCAGTAAAGTCACGCATGTCCCGCATAGTGCCATCACCCATCTGGTTCAATTGATATGATAGGCCAGAGTAGGGTATCATTGATGCTACCCTATTCTCCATAAATTGAATAACTTTCCAATCTTCCGCGCCTCCACTGAAGATATCTAAAGTATCTGTGAGGGACGCTAAGTAGGTCTTGGAGGTTATGTTATTAGCCACGGCAGTCATAACCATGGCTAAACCTTCAGCAACTTCAGGGTTTGGATCGTTCGCCCCATATTCCAGCATCTCATAGAAATCAGCCACAATACCGAACAACATGCCGTGAGGATCAAGTTTCTTTAGTTCGATCCAGTTTGGTTTTTCAGATGACCCAATATTTACAGAGTATGGTTGCCAATCGGGGGAAGCATTCCAAAGTTTAGCTTTATTCAACTCTCTGTTGTATGTTGGACCTCCGCCGGTAATCTTACCCTGCATAGCCATATCTACGGCATATAGAGTAATACCCCAGCCAAGAGCCTGTTGTCCTAGGACCATAGACTTTTCATCTGGAGTTCCGTTACGGAGTTTTCTGAGTTGTTGGCCAGCAAACAGCCCGAGAACGGGAACCCTTTCGAATGATACCCGCAGGATGTTTGTGGGTGTCTGAATAAATGGCATGATCTGCCGCAGGACGGGGAATTGATTTAAGGACTCCTGAACTTTCTTTGAGAAAGTCCCTTCACGCAGTGGTGTGGTGAATGTGGCTTCCCTAGCTTCTTCAAGGGCTACCTTAGCCATTGCCGAGTTGTGGTTATACGTCCCGATGTTGTTAGAGATAAATTCATCTTTAGCTTCTACATCGTCAGCGACACGCCCCAAAGCGACCATCTCTTCCCACTTCTCAGTTAGAGCTTCCTTACTGAGAGTGGCCTTTTCAAAGGTATCTACGATGTATTCTTGTTTAGTCGCATATCCCATATCTAAGAGTTCGTCTTCAGACAATCTCGCAGCGTTGGTCATCACCTTCGCTTTTAAGCGTGAACGAAATATGGTTTGCTTAAAGAATTCATCTTCTGCCTGTAGTGTCCTACCGGCACCCCTAATAATCTTACCAGCTATTCCACCAATGGCTCGGCTGTTACCAGCTTGATCGAAGTCAAATTTAGATGCTGTATCTAATAGCCCCTCTTCACGATACCAAGACTTGAATGCAGCAGACATTGCGCTCTCATTGCCATATTTTGTTGCGGTTGCGAGGTAACGAATACTGTCTGCTAGCTCTGCCATTGTATAAACGTATGTTCGAAAGTTTTCTTCGATCTGTAGTTTGCCAGCTTCTCGCGTAGATTTCTTTATCATCATCATTGCGCCACCAGCCATACGCTGGGCTGGACGAATACCCATATTGATAGCATTAGAACCAATATTCATCATGTGGGTTCTCGGTCCCGATAGAATAGCATTTAGCCATACCTCGTTAACGACACCCATAACCGACCGCTGTTGAGCTTTGCGGATGACTTTTGCCATACCAGCGGGGTTTCCTTTTGTACCTTTTAGCTGCTTAACGAGCTTACCAATCTGCTTGGAACCACCGTACTGAGCTAGACGGTCAAGTGTTACATCACCTAAAGCGTCTGCAGTTCTTATACGACCTGCGGATACTGCCCTAGCTGCGGCTGTCTGCATGCCTTTAATGCTAGACTGTAAGTCAGCATGTAGCTCTAACATATCAACAAGGCGTCTTTCGAGACCCGTATCAACATTGTTAGTTATTCTAAGGCCATCCAATTGGTCCACTAAGTTTGCAATCTCCCTACCTGTAGATTGTAACGCCATCTTACCCGCTACGATCCGAGGGGCTGCATCTCTACCGGCTGCTTCAAGTGTTCGGTATTGTTCGGCAACCCTAGCTGGGTCGCCTGCTAGCTCACCTAGTTCTTTAACAGCAAGCCTAGTTACCTCTGCTAAAGACTGTGGGTTCTCTAGGTTCATACTCTTTAGAACACCGGCTCCATTAAGAGCGTCCTGAACTTGGTCCATAACTTTGATAGCATCTAGTGGGCCATCCATCTTGCTGTAGTTAAACAGTCCGAGATTATCGCCCATTTGATTTAGGTCGCCCATCTGGACGATCTGACCCTCATTCAAAGTTTTTGCACTTACCGCAGCCTTTTTAAGGGCGCTCATATTGACCACACTCGTAGGTTTCTTTGGTGCCTTAATGACAGGCGCTACAGGTGCGTCAGGTACTGCTACCTCTACCTTTGGTGCAGTCGCAGGAATTTCAGGAGCATCAGGGCGATTAGGGGCTACAGTATTTGGAGGTGTTTCATCTATCGGTCGGGTAAGTGCCACTTGCTCCGCTTCAAAGTCACGCGCACCAGATTTGGTATCAAAAATCATACCATCATCTGTAATGAACTTACCTTCTACAATTCGACCTTTAGGTTTAGCGGAGAGGTCTGCGAAGCTTTGTATCTCGGCTTCAATAGCTTCAATTTCAGAGGTGGTTTCCTCCGAGATAGCTCCAGTTTCCTGTAACTCCTTACGACCTTTAACCTTCGCTCTGATAGCCTTAAAGCCTAGGATGACACCGTCGATTGAACCACCAACCACGCCACCTACGAATGCGTTCTTCAGACGCTTTTCTAACTCGCTGTCATCGGCATTGTTTCCGAGTAACTCGGTTACAGTTTCATTACCAATGCCAAACTGTTCGTCCAGCATCCTTACAAAGTTAGCGTCATCAGGATCGAACATTACGCCATCTACAATAGCACCGCCGATTAGACCGCCGCTGATTGTTGAGAAGGTTTTTAGTTTTGTTATCTTTCCTACACCGACAAGACCAAGGAGAAACTGTGACATAGCCTGAGTTACATTACCGGCTGTGGTGTCACGCTCTTGTCCGAAGATTGTCATATCTTCTAGTGTGTCTTGTATTTCGACCTGCCGAATAGCCATTGCTTGGTCGCGCTGGTCTAATATTTCGCCAGCTTCTCCGGTTCTTTTTAAACCGTAGTGCGCAGGGTCTGCAGGGTTTAAGTTAGCTCCACTAAAATTATCATTCAAGAACTGACCTGTTTCGCGGATTATGTTTACACCACCTTCTACAGCACCCTTGAACATATCGATAAGGGTGCCATCGTCTGGTTCCTGATAGGGACCGTTAATAGTCTCAGCTGATCCGGCTCCGTATTTAGCGTCGAAGTCCGAATGACGTTGAGGATGTTGTTTGATCCAGTTTATCGCCTCTTCAGAAGGCGTTGGATATACTTGTTCTTCTGCCATTAGATTTCTCTATACCTTATCAATCAGGGGACAACGCCGCCTTCTTCTGTTCTCCACCAGTTAAATAACCTGTCAATGAGACCTTGGTTATTTTCAGGAGGCTGTGGTTGTGGTTGTGGTTGTTCCGGCGGGTTTCGACTTGCCGCAATGTCTTCCAATGTCTGACCTGTCGTGTCATCAACATCTTGGGAAACAAAGATTGGTCTCAGCCTTGCTACGATAGCGTCAGCAGCTTCTCTTCTCTGGAGGTCTGTAGGTGTGTCTGCTTGCTGCGAGAGCCAGAGGTCATATTCTTTATGGGCAAGGCTAATAGCGTTATTTACTATGTCGTTGTTAACAGTATTACCAAAAGCATCTCTAGCAGAAATAACAGCCTCAAATCTTGAGAATGACTCATTCACCAAGTTTCCAGAAATCATGTAGTCTCGCTTAGGTGCTGTCTCACGATCTTTAAATCTACGCTCGACGTTTATCAGCGCAGTCAAACCAGTGCCAAACGTAATCGAGCCATTAGCTAGACTTGTGTTGATGGCTTTTATTGCGTCCGTCCTAGTCGGAACTTCAGAGAGGTAGCTGAAGAGTTCTGCGTTGGCTATCTCATCTTCGTTTCGATCCTCGATACCAGCCTTTTCCATTTCCTGTGAAAACTTAAACCATGTTCTAGCTGCATCAGCATCACCGTTAGCTCTCAAGGTGCTTATAGCATTTACCATTATGGATTGGGTCTCTGGGTTTGCACCCTCGCCGCTATAGTACGCCATTGCAGCGCCAAATAAGTCTGACTTGGCTGAATCAATCGCGGCATCTTGTTCGGCTTTTATAGTTTTACCTATAGCAGCTTCATTACTCGCAATTGTGTTATTGATCTGGTTAGTAAGTGTCATAACCTTACCGCGTACAGACACAGAACTACCGAGAGTTCCTGTACCTGTTTTAAGGTTATCCAATAAATTTAATATACCAGTATCGAGTTGCTCCTGAGCGGTGACCATGACAGCGTTCAAGATTGAGTTATTGACCTGCTGCCTATCCATCCCGTCACGATCCGCCTCAGCCATTCTACCGGATATCCACTCTTGTAGTTGAATGGTTTTGGCCTGTTTTGTCTGGAAGTCATCTGTAGGGCTGAATAGGTCGTTAGTAAAAGTAGCAATCTCTTGTTCAAACCGGAGGTAATTCTGTTGTTTCTGCCACTCCAAATGTTTGGTTTGCCATGCACTTTGAAACGCGGCGCGTGTCTTCTGTTCTGTTGGTAAGAAATAATTAGATACTTCAGTTGCGCCAAACTGGTCAAAACCTTCACGCTTCTTAAAGTCTTCTGCAAATTTGGCAGCAAAATTAGCGGCTGCCTCTGGGTTGCCGTTTTTGTATAGCTGTTTCCGGCTAAGTTCTAAATTCAATTCTGTAGCAAATTTAGAAGATAAAATGTTTAGGTTTGAAACACGGTATCCTTTTCGAAGATAAGGGCTAGCCCCTTCATCGATAATACCATCTTTTACAGCCTGACCTATCGAGGTCCGAGTTTTGTTGTATAGAGCCTCACCTTCAGCAAATTCCTTCTGAGCCAAGCGTTGACGCTCACGCTCTAAGATTGGGCTGGCTTTTTGTTCTAGGTTTGAGAGTGTGTTTGCTAAGGCCTCAAAGGGAGACCGCTTAACTACACCCCGCTCGTAAATGTCTACAGGAGTTGCTGTAGCACTCACAGACCCAATTTGGTTCTCAAATGGGTTACCCACTACTTGTCTAGCCATTATTCTGTTTCCGCTGCTAATCGTGATTTACTGCCGTAGTAATCGAGGCCAAACCCAGCGATGGGTTCTGCAACCTTGAATAGAGTTTCTGCGAACCCTACTGGTTGCATTGAGTTAATTCTGTTCTGAGCTTCAGTCTGATAGCCAAGCTTGTTGATTTCATTCTGCGCTTGCATCGACTCCAGCTTTTGCTGAGTGCGGTCTGCTAAGACACCCTCAGAACGCTCAAAGTCGTTAATCAGTTGATCGACGTTAACACCTTGGACACCAGCACCCCCGGCAGCTGCCATGGCTGTACCTTGAGACTTGAGAGCCTTCAGGTCAGCGTCTTGCTTCTGCATAGATGCTTGTGTTTGTTCTTGGAGGATACGAAGGTTAGACTGTTTGCTTTTTAGGAAGTAGGCGTCTTTAGCAGACTGAGCATTCTGGGCAGCTGCTTTGTTTTGAGCGGCGGCACCTGTTAGTCCACTTAATACCGTACCCCCTGCTGATACGGCCTGCATACCCGTAGCCATAGTCGCGGCAGCTGTTGCGCTTCCTGCGACTGCGGAAGTCCCGGCCACAGCGTTACCTATGGCAAGGAGTGTTGTTGGCTCACACATTTTAATTTATCCTTACAAATTCATAGAACGGAAGCTTTTCCGCTCCGTATTTTTCGTGCTTGTTGATGAACGTGAAGCCCATCCAATCAAGCCACTTCATGTGGACAGTGTTTCGGGCATCGACACAGTTATAGAGGACAGCATAATCCCCTGCTAAATAGTCGAGGGCTGCTTTGCTTTGACGCAGAAAGGTCATCTGATATTGATAGATGTCATCTGTAGCGCACATCCAGACGACCCCTGCGCCTTCTAGAGGAGAAGGTACGACCCCACAGAGACCAACACGGTCTCCGTTAGGTGCGCGTAGGGTCAGTGAGGTTCCCCCAAGATCGAGGGACTGTAGTAGCACCTGTCGAGGTCTCCGGCCTGTAGAGGCCAGACACTCTCTGTAGTCTGCTTGTCTCAATCTTGGGGCAACGTAGTCGATATCCTCCACCGTGGTTGGTGTAAGAAATTTATCCATTAACTCTTCTTGATCTGAGGTGCATAGAACCTTCCCATTCTGCCGATAGGAATTGGCAAGGGAGGTGGCTATCACTTTCTATTATTACACTAAGTCGATCAGCCTTGGACATCACAGGGAACCTGAAGTCACCTGAAGCCAAAGTTGTCGTACCTAGAACACCGGCACCACCACCAATCACACGACCTGTGTAATCGTTAGTTCCGCCAAGACCATACTCTTGTAGAGGTCTGTATCGAGGCAGCACTTTAACAGTAAAGTCGCCGCTATCTTGGTAACGTAATAGCCAATGCTTGATCTGTAAGCGTCCACCAGTGATGGCAACACGACCACCATTAGCTGTTGGTTCCTTCAGGGTAGGCTCTGAGAACTCATAGGTCATCAGGTAAGGCTCACCCACATAGAATTCTGTAGCTGTTCGGTCACCGGATACAGTCAATGTAGCACCGTTGGTTGCTGTTTGAGCAATCACTTGTCCCTGATTGGTTCCGCGTGTCACGATGATAGGTGTAGTCAATACATATGGTGTTACGATTGTGGTTGTATTCGACACAGCATCATAAGTTCTTGTGGTGTCTGCTTCTGTCATACGGAAGTCCAGACGGGTCACATAGTCCTGATCGGTATCTGTACGCCCTGCATCGAACTGCATTTTATAGAGGATCGTATTACCGTCCTTGTTTCCTACGATATACAATGCACTCTCAATGAACTCAGCGTTGAGGATGTTTAAACCGTTGATGGTATATTTAAACCATGCTGACTGAACTTTCTCGCGACCGGCCCAATGATACTTATACAGATATAAAGCGTCTGTATCTTGGGTTGTTAAGCAAACCAGAGCGTTCTCTGTGGTACTTGCAACCATCTTGAAGACACCGTCAGGGACATACTTGGCAACGTGTGCTGTAACGTCCTGAGCATCTGATCGATCTGTATCATCGATGACATAGTACTCACGCACCGATGTGAAGCCGCCGCGCTTTGCAGGAAAGTATACAACATTACCGGCAGATGCAGGCTGTGCTAATGTACTAGCTTCATACTCGGTGGTCTGACTGATCGATGTGTTCTTAGGTGTGATGAAGTCAGTACCCTTGAGAATGAACTGTGTCTGGTCGGAGAACAGCAACAGCTTACGGTCAAACGCGATAGCATGCTTGAGTAGCGACACTTTGGTATGGCTAGCTGCTACATCAATCGGATCGTTATCTAGCAGTGTCCTTGCAGTGGTCGCGAAGAAGTCAAAGTATTCTGAAGTCCTCGACATGACCACGTTCTCACCGGCGAGAAAGCCTAGTCGGTTCTGGAAGAAGAATACGTCTGTAATCTTCCGGCCAATGAAGGATGGATTAGGCACAGATGTTAAATCACCCACAGCCCTGTCACCCCATTCAGCTACTTCAAAAGTAAACGAACCATCCGGCTGACGTATTAAGAGGTGAGGCATTGTTGATGCATCAATCTCATACTCAATGTTAGGTTCTACCCATTCGATCCATGTACCTTCACCGATCTTAGTCTGTGTGCCGTTGTCGGATACAAACTTGACATAATAATCATCAAAGTCATTTGTCTGGTCACCCTGAACATGGGCAATATAACCGTCAGGTGCTTTGTTGGGTAAATCATCGAAACGCTGCACGGTCCCTACAGTTGCTGAAAGACCTTCGTCACCTATGCTATCGTAGGTTGCTAGATCGAACTGAGCGTTGCCTGTCTTGGTTATAACAACTGTGCTACCGTCTGCACGGGCTGTGAAGCCTGAGACTAAGTTGATAGCGTCTGATAGCTTTGTAGCAATATCATCGGTTCTCGTTTCAACCTGATCGGTCAAGGAGGTCTCTATGTCTGCTGCAATAGCCCCATCGAGGTATACAGTGTATCGCTGGTTATAGTCGCCCTGCTTAACAGAGATTAGACCTGTGTATGGGTAGAGTGGGGTCAACGCGCTCGACATCGCTGTTGTTTGCGATGTGTTAACTATAAACGTGTAGTCGGCTACTGTAACTGCGCGGAAGTCAGTAGCTGGTGTGGTACTATTCAAATAAGAAGTACCGTCTGGATATGTGACAGTCTTTTCCACACCATTTAAATCATAGATAGAAATCTGATTAGAAGCGTTAATAAATACAAAATAACGCTCAGTAGTATCTCGGTTAATGAGATGACTGAATGACCCGATAGTTTCCGAGGCACTCATTGTTGCTACGTTTTCTAGCGGTGGTCGCTTTTGTAGCCCCTCAACAAGAGAAGGGAACGCATTCTCCATTAGCTCTGCCTGTGAAGACAGACGGAGCGCCGGTGACTGCTGAGAAACGCCTTGCACTAGGTTGGGGATGGCAGAACTAATTAGGCCCATTACAATATCCTACGATTAAATCCACGGTTCATGACGCGGGATACTGAATAGCTATCCATCATGTTGTAGTCTGCAGTATCGCCTTCAAATTCCTTGAGGTCGATCAGAGCGGATTGCTCATCCCTACGGACCATCTGGTGGATGCTCTCAGAGTTCAGCATACGATCTGAGTAGATACGAGCCGCGCGTGTTGTGATGTATTTCTTTGCGACATCTGGCAGAACCGAGAAGTCTTGGTAGTAAACTATGGTAACCGTGATAGGCGATGTGAATGTAAAGGTGCGGTCATCGAGGTCGAACAGTCGGTTCTCTCGGATTACAACATTAAAATCATCAGCATCGATACGAGCTACGTCATTAGGAACTACAAGTTGGCTGTTGTTGTCTGGTGTAAGCTTCACACCGTCTTCTGTGTTGAAGTGCCAACCTTTTCCCTGAACCTCACGACTTACTTCGTTCAAGACCTGCTTGGCTATAGATACGTCAGTCACTTGGTTACCGTCTAATGTGTTGACGGGTGCCTCACCGATTGTTGTCAGTAGGACGTTGACCGCTTCTAGTTCGGTCATGGACGATGGTTTAGTCATGATGTCCTCATATGAAAAAAATGGGCAGGCCCAGTATTGGACCCGCCCGAAATGTTATTAAGCAGTGGCGATTTCTACCGCGCACTCAGGACGCAGGACACCGTGGCCCATTGCGTACTTAGCAGCCATGAGTGTACCTTGGTACATGACTTCAAAGTCACCAGATGTACGCTCTACTGCGAGGTCCATCAATTTAACTGTACCGATAGCCTGCTTCTGCATGACCAGAGCTACTGTGTTGGAGAAGTCACCTGAGTAGGTGTTGTTCTCGCCAGCAACGGCAGCTACGTTAGATGTTGGCAGGTTGTTAGATTTAACAATCTGGATACCAGCAACTTTCAGAACTGTACCCTCGGCGTATACACCAGCTCCACCCCAATCACGGTTGATTACAGAAGTCTCTTGGACCAAGTTGTAATACTGTGCAGGAGCTACGATAGCTACGCGCTCATTCTCTGGAACGTCTTTCTCATCCATTGCTTTCGCAGCGTCAAAGATAGCAGCAGCCAAAGCCGCACCAGTTGTACCAGCGTTTGCAGATACCAAAGTTGTACCGCCGTTACCGCCGGAAATGGTTGCAGCTGAACGCGCACCCAAGAGACCTACGCGCATTGTGCGTGTGTCGAATTCTTTAGCCAGAGCCATACCCAAGAGGCGGCTGTACTCAGCGCGCACATCGTAGTGGTTCTTGGCTTCGTCGATGTTAGCAATGAATGTGTCAGCAATCAGAACGTCATCGATGTTGATGACAATCTCATTGTGAGCAATTTTCTGTGTACCCAGCAATGGAGTACCTACAGTGTGGTAAGCAGCGTTGGCTTTGCCGGTCACTGGGAAAGATGCTGACTTACCGGACGAGATTGTGCGGGAAGTGTGCAGGTCTTTCATTACGTTGGTTTCGTCAAATGCAGTGAGAACTTCGCCTGCGAAGACTTTGAGGAACAATGCGTTTGATGTCGCGAAGTCCGATGGTGCTGCCTTGTTGACAACACCTAAGCGTGATGGAGTTACGTTTGCCATTTTCTTATCCTATGGAAAAATATTTTAGATTGAGAATGACTGTCGCTTACTACTTGTCAGGGTTGTCGGACGCATCCGGCCTAGTCGTTCATTGTCGATAGTCTCAGCCACCTAAAGAGGTGTGCTAGTTATTCTCTCATAGGAATTGACGGGACGCAGTTGATACCTGACGCCCCGCCAGAGGTACTTTTAAAATACCGATGACCGCCCTAGCTTACCTTCCACATCCTTAGTGTATGCGGAGTCCTTACCGTATCGGGGGTCTTTCATTGCAGCTACAACTTCCGCTGTGCTGCGGAACTCATCCTTGGCAGGGGCAGATGCCTTACCGGCAAGCAATGTAGGCTCAGAGCCTTCCATAGCTTCACGCTTAGATACAAGCCATTCGACTGCCATCTTTGCGTTATCTGTACCTGTCCCAACCATCTGGTTGTAGAGTTCTAGTTCTTTTGTATCGAGCGCATCACGCGCCCAATCTGTCAACTCTTTGTAGCCTTCCTCACCGCCTACCACTTCCATAACTTGGGTGGCATCTGCAGTTTGTGCGGCGTTCATTCCGTTGATGTAGGTTTCCACCATTTCTTTGGGGTAACCCATAGCTTCCAATTCAGCGAAACTATCTTCGCTTAACTCACCAGAGCTTGCAAATTCTTCAGAGAACTTTTCAAAGCTTACAGGTTCTGACTGACCTTGCGGCTCTCCATCCGTATCAGATGGCTCTGCGGCTGTGTCTGTCGATCCTGAGAGTTTCTTCTCAAGTTCACTGTAGGACTTTGCTAAATCCTCTGGTGAGTTAAACTTTTCTGGCAACCATTCTGGACGTTCAGATTGGTTATCCTCCGCAACGGGTGCGTCAGGGCCAGTTTCGTCTTCTGTGATTGTGATTGTTTCTGCCATATTTAGTGGTCGATCCGTTTAATTGTGGATGCACCTTTAGAGATGGCGGGTGCAGCCAGTGGTTTCTTTTCAGGTGTAGCTTCTTCAGCCTTCACCTTCTCCACTGCCTTGCTGTCTTTGGCTTTCAACATAAGAGTTTCCTAGTGCTTTTGCGCCTTCTTGAATAGTACCGGGCCCAGCTTGCATCATCATTTGCTGCATCTGTGCCTGTTGCTGTTCTTGCGCTATTTGTTCTTGAGTTTTGATAAGACCTTCTGTCTCGATACCGAGTGCAGTGGCCCTACGTTTGATGTAATCTTGGAGGTTGACGTATTGCTGTAAGACCTCTGGTCCAAGAGCTTGTGTCATACCTTGGATAAACAGATCCAGTTTACGGAGGTCATGCCCCCGACCCAGTGCTTCCATCCCTGTTACAATCGTAGGTTTAACTACATTGTCTGGCAGCTTTGGCAGCTTCTTGGCCTTAGTCAGTACATCAATCTTGCGGTTAACGTAAGGAAGTTGAAATTCCTGTGACAGGATCGAGTAGATACCTGATAGGGTATCCTCTAGTTCTCCTGCGAGGTATCGGATTTCTTCCGCTGTAACTCGCTCTCCGTTTCGTTGAACAGAAGATTGAAGCATAAACTGTTGTGATAAGCGTTCTTCAATTCCCTGCATTGCCTGATAAGCCACACGGAAATCGTTAAACTTATCCATTTGCAGGACTGATACATCGTTACGATTACCCTCAATGATTGCTGTATTCTCAGCCTGGGCGATTGTACGCATGCGGGTTGTGCCGTTTGGGTTCACCATAAAGAGAACCTTGGCCGCTGCCGCTGCACCCTCAACGATTGCCTGTGACAATCCTTCAAGAGAACGTAAGTCGCCTAGAAGTTCTTCTACAAAGCCTCGACCATAATCTTCACCATCAATGCGGGAGAACCGCAGGGGTAGGAATGGAACTGAGCCTTCTTTATATTTACCCTTCGTGCCGGTTACTACTGTACCCTTGCACTCTTGATATACGTTGTAGAATAAATTCTTCCGCTCGATGTGTGTGTAGACTTCTACAGTCTTCTCATCACCCTCAAGCTTACCTGAGATGTTTGCGGCTGTCGCTTTGTCCAGAGCGTTGGGAGAGACATGCTCTACCACTACAATCTCTAAAACTTCTCCGTTGGGAGCGCGAGAAACTACATAACTATCTAGGTGTATTACTCTGGTTTTATCGGGTCCAACGTGGAGTAGGACATTACCTCCGACAATTAAATGTTTCAATGCTTCATGCACCGCAACTCTGTCACCAGACGTTTCAATCTCTGACATAACTGCCCGTTCATACTCACCCAATTGCTGTTCAATTGAGGTACGAGCCGCATCATCTTGAGCCATCTCTTTCAGAGTGTAAGGCTCAACCATGAAACGGAAGAACGGGGAGTTAGGTGGCATCAAAGCCAAAGAAAGTTTCGAAGCTAGGTTATTCACACCTCGCGCACCGATACCTTGGAAAGGAGTATACAAGTCACTCGTCTCGTTGTGGGTATCCTGTGGGATTAGCGAGGGAATAGTTAGCTCAGAACAATCTCTGGCTCGATCTAAATAAGATTGACGTGTCTGTTCAAGTTGACGGTAACGCGCTTCTGCGGTTCCCATACTCATTCAGTGTCTCACTTATTAATCTGTAGTCCTGTACCTTTTCCTATGTTGGAAACGGTTGGGTCTAAGTCTACTTTCAGTTGCGAGGTTCCCGCAGCCTTATTGGATACCGCACCCTTTTCAGCTGCCATACCACTCTCTGGGGAACTCGGGTCATACATATTTGTCATGACAGGGTTCTGAGAAGGTGGGGCCGCTGGGGGTGGTGCCGGTTCTGGAGCTGATCCCATAAAGCACATATTTATTCTCCTAGTTTTGAAGCTTCTTGTTCTTCGTAAATTGTTTGTATGAAGTCTACGACTGAACGCTGACCACCTCGCCACATGAGAATATCATGCTGTTCAAGATATTGTGGTGCTTGAACAGGGAAACGGGAATTGAGTTCATCTAGTAGTTCTTTAGATATATAAGGAAACATTAGTTTAATCCTCTAAGGTGCAACCTAATCAAAGGCCTTGGTCCACATGGCACAGATACCAGAGCGAACTACGTCTTCATGTGTGAAGTTGCAGTGTGCTGCAGGGATGTTGTGCTTATACATAAGGTCGATGGCAGTCTTGAGACCGCTCGTTCCCTGCAGGTCGTGCTGGGATATATCGCCATTCACGATAACCTTACTGTCCTCACCGATGCGGGTAAGAAACATCTTCATTTCATGTGGTGTTAAGTTCTGTGCCTCATCAAGAATGACGAAAGCGTTGTTGAAAGATCGGCCACGCATTACCTCAAACGGAACAATCTCAATGTCGTTGCGTTTACGAGCTACCTCAAACCTACCCTTACCTAATCTAGCTTCCAGAACCTCTGTGAGTGGGACGACCCAAGGAGCAATCTTTTCCTCGATGGTTCCTGCAAAGAAGCCTAGAGATTTACCTGCCGGGATATTGGGTCTGGTCAGGATGATCTTGTGTATCTTATGGGCGTTGAACATATCTGCCGCAATTGCAGCTGCTATGTAGGTCTTACCTGTACCTGCCGGTCCTGTGACAAATGTCTGAGGAAACCTAGCAATACAGTCCATGTAGTTTTGTTGGGCAGGGTTCATAGCTAGAAGAGGCTGCACACGGGGACCGCGCACAACCTCCACTGCTTCCTGCTTACGTTTGTAAGTGGATTTCTTTCGCATTATTTTACCTTAGCGGATGGGGCATGCCCCTGTTGCACATTCATCGTCGGTCAACTCATCAAATGAATTGGCGTTTTCGATGTCTACTTCTGCAAGCTTTGAGACGTACTCATCGTAGGTCTCTTTAGTTACGACCTCTTGTGGCAGGTAGGCATAGCCCAAGTCTGCGGCGGTCTTTGTAGGATCGTTACGGTAGATAAAGGATACACCTACATAACTATCCCAGTTGGTCAGTATCCACTCGATGATTGAGGGGATTTCTGCTTGGTCATAGCTGATAGTGACAGAACAGTTATGATCTACATAATTGTCCATCATAAGCTTGTAGCGGTCTAGCTGTTCTACAGCTGTCTCAAGGTTCACAAACTTACCATCAACCTCTTCGAACTCTACATCATCATAGGCAACCGGGAAGGTCACCAACACACTGTCGGGTTCGAATGGTTTCTCGATTACAGTGTAACCAGCTGCGGTCATGATCGGTACAATCGGATCATGCTTTGAGAAGGTGACATTGTTAAAGATATACTTGCCGAGAGGTTTATGCACCCCCTCTGTAGTGGACATGATTTTACTCAGGGTTCCACTTGGCTTCACTGTGCTGACTAGCTTAGGCCGAGGTAGACCCAGTTCATCAGCAATATCATTAGCGCCATTTCGTGCCGAAGCTCGTAGCTGTTGCAGCATCGATGCGATGTTCTTGTGTTTGTTGTGGTCCAAGAACTTAACGATACCTGTAGCACCTACACCACACAGACGCAGGAACTCATTCAACTCGTGCCAAGAACGCTGCAAGATACCATCATCCAAGTTCACACAAGTCTGCCGGTAGTTTGCACGGGCTGCTAGGTATACAGCCTTATTCAATCCATCGAAGTCGTTGAGGTATTTACCCCAATCAATTTCTACTAGGTTACAGAAACTCTTATTTCCTAATAATATTTCCGCGCACGGGTTGACTCCCTTGAAGTGTGGGGCGCGTTTCTTAGCAGCTTCTGCGTTGATAAACCCCGGCTCTGAGCCACCAGCCTCAACCATACGGTCAAAGATGTAGGACAGTTCCCATTTGGTGGGCTTGTTCCAGAACATGAGAGAGTTGTTGGACTGCTGCCGGTGAGCGTTATCGTGCAGCCAGAAGTCTTTCTTAGCGGAGATAAACTCATCAACCTCCGCATCTGTCACAGGCATCACAGCAATCTCTGCAGAACGCCGAGAGGACAGTGTAGTACCCATGTGGTTCAGCACATCTAAAATATCCATGCGGGTCAGTAGTTGTCCTGCACGTTTATTCATGATGTCACAGATGCGGCCCAGCGCGATGTGAAGTGTATCATCACCTGAGCTGATCCAGCCGTAACCTTTCAGGCGTGTACCAGCTGGTCTGATTTCTGTGTAGTCCAAGATGATCTTGTCTACAGGTTCTTTCAGAGCCATCAGTTTACCTAGAGCCTTAGCCCAAGCTTTTGCGCTGTCACCGATAGACAGTTTGTAGATACGCTTGTCACCGATCACTCGTGTCTCGGCTACGTTATGCTCACGACCTTTATCTGTGCGGCTGGACCGGAATGTCTCAATCTCAGTCTCTTTCGCGAAACCATTGAGGGTTCCGACTACAGGCTCGAAGCCCACACCACATCCCTGCAGCAAAAGCCAGAAGGCATCGACTACATCATGCACAGTTTCGATCTTGCCGAAGCTACAGTTGAACTGTGAGGCCTCGTGCTTTTTGGCTACATCTGTACCGCCCAGCCAGAGTGTACGGCCAGAGGTCAGAGCTTTTCGAGCAAGCATCAATTCGCGGAACTCGTTCAGTTCACCAAGTTCACCTTGGTTAAGTTTATCAGATATGGCTCGTTCCCATAGCCATTGCTGGTGGCCAATCACTCGGTCCACTGTGGCCTCCCAAGTTTCAAAGACTGTACCTTCGTCATTGAGGGGCCGGTTGTATGTTCTGCGTGTTACCACGCTTGCTCGAATGT
>Ga0209137_1002153_pt1 | contig 17642 bp, 15 predicted proteins | sample SaaInl5LU_22_DNA_FD_184642 | JGI IMG/M metagenome (GOLD analysis project Ga0209137, IMG submission 184642) | Marine microbial communities from expanding oxygen minimum zones in the Saanich Inlet - ESP_105LU_22_DNA (SPAdes) (version 2) | ecosystem: Environmental > Aquatic > Marine > Intertidal... | reverse complement strand
TAACTTGACCAATTCGAATTTGGTTCAATGCCATAATAATTAATCGAAGACTATAGGGGGTCTTATTTTTCTTATGTTCCACGGTCATCCTGCGTCCAATCCAATTAAATAATACATCTCGTGCGGCAACTAGTTAAACACACAATTAAAACGAAATTCTATCGTAACTCGGTTTTGGTTTCGAGTAAAAAGGTAGTTTTTTTAGAAATAGTCGTGCGGCTTCAAAGTGGATGCCGACAAGTATTTTTACCGTCATCAATGGATAGGCAATAAATCCGAACATTAGTTTTTGGTCCGAAAGTTTAGCTTGTTTACCTGTGAAGCTGGCTATGAGTAGGGGCTTATCGTCGAGCGTTTCTCGTATCACAAGACGAATGTTATTTGTGGGTAAGGGGGCAGAAAAGTGATATTCACCTTCCACATCCATAAAAGGCGATACGTGAAACTTTTTCTCACGACTATGCGCCTCTGGCGTTTCATTGGTTGCTTTGCCGGATGTCGTATCGCGCGCCATCGGCACGACATAGACATGGTCTTCACCAAAAGTATTTCTAACTTCATAAATCAACGTGTCGATTTTGCCGTCGACTAAAGCATAGTAAACGCTTAGTGGGTTAAAGGCGAAGCCGAGCATTCTTGGGTAGCATAATAGAAAAACCTGGTCTGCGGGTTGGCGCTCAATTTGGGCCAGAATATGATCGACGAATTTGCGCGGTGTTTCATCGTTGTTAAACCCGTGATCGCGATAACGAAACGAGAATAGATTGAAGCGATTGATGGAAAAACTGCGGAGCCCAGACACTTCAGTTTCCAACTTATCAAGGTCTAGTAAAGCTGAGAAAACACGATAGTTAAATTTATGTTTCTTAGGCTGATAGCGTGCGTGGCGCACATTACCGAAATACAGATAAGATCCTGAAAGGCTCACTCAGCCGCCTCCAAAATATCTATGTCGTTATAGGCCCAATGAATACCAAAATCGCGACACACATCTAAGGCTGACTGAAGTCCGTCTTCATGAAACCCATAGCCCATCCAAGCGCCGCAGAACCAAGTTCGATTGAGACCTTGAAATGACTTTATTCTTTGTTGTGCAGCTATTGCATCTTGATTGTATTGGGGATGATCGTAAGAGTACTCGCCATAGGTAAGCTCTGGCGCCGGTGCAAATGGTGGATTTAGAGTAACAAATAATGGGGTTTCATTTGGGATGTTCTGTAGCAAATTCATCCAGTAAGAAACCACCGGATACGCATCATCGCCATTTGCAAAACTTAAGTAATTCCAGCTTGACCAGACCGATGGGCGTTTGGGCATGAAACGTAAATCCCGGTGGAGGTATACTTGATTAGGCAAATATTTAATATCGCCTAAACAGTCTTTTTCATCATCCGTTGCTTGGTCACCTAACAGGGCCAATGCCTCATTGGTATGCGTCGCGAATACGACAGCATCATAGTGTTCGGTTTGGCCGTGATTGGTAATAAATACGCCGTCTTCTGTGCGGTCTACTTTCGTTATTTCGCTTGCGTAGCGAATGCGATCTTCAAAACCTGCAATAAGCTTTTTTACGTATTCCCGACTGCCGTTTTGAACAGTTCTCCATTGCGGCCGATCTGAATTTACAAGTCGGTGATTGCAGAAAAACTGAATAAGACTGGAAGCAGGAAAATTGTTTACTTCGTCTAGGGGCGTTGACCAAATAGAGGCGGCCATAGGTAGTAAATACGTGTCGCGAAAGTTTTGATTGAATGCGTTTTGATCCAACCATTCTTTTAAGCTTAACTGCTCTGTGGATCCTGTTTCATTTGCCTTCAACGCTAATTTATTAAACCTCAATATCTCTAGAAGCATCTTCCAGAAACGCGGTTTTAGAATATTTGCTTTTTGCGCAAATATAGCTCGCATGTTTTTACCCGACCATTCCAAGCTGCCCTGATTGCGTGAGAAACAGAAACTCATATCAGTAGATTGCGTTTCGACTTGCAGCTCATCGAATAGTTGTGTCAGGCCGGGGTAGTTCGCTTCATTATAAACGATGAAGCCAGTATCTACGGCAATTTCCGGCCCCTGTTCGGTATATTGAATATCCACAGTAGCGCTATGTCCACCGGGGCGATTGGCTTTTTCATAAACCGTAATGTCATGGGATCGGTTCAACAGATAGGCAGACATATTGCCTGATATACCGGCGCCAATAATCGCTATTTTCATTTTACGTCTTACTTTCTTACAATTAACGCTTGAAATACATGCCTACTCGGCAGCATTAGGGGATAGGCTTTTAAAGGCGCTTAGCGCCATGTCTCGGGCATGTTCGTGATTAACAATTGGCTTTGGGTACGTGTCACCCAAGACAATATCGGCGGATCGTAAAATCTCTTCGGGAGCGGTCCATGGTTCAAAGAAATATTTCATTGGAAGCTTCGCCAATTCAGGAACATATTTCTTGATATACGTCCCCTCAGGGTCGAACCGCACGGCCTGGGTCGTCGGGTTAAAAATTCGAAAATACGGCGCCGCATCGGCACCACAGCCTGCCGTCCATTGCCAACTGGCAACATTATTAGCCGGATCTGCGTCAACCAGCAGGTCCCAAAACCACGCTTCGCCCTCACGCCAATGTAGCATCAAATGCTTCACGAGGAAGGACGCAACAACCATACGGACACGGTTATGCATATAGCCGGTTTGTTGTAGCTCACGCATGCCTGCGTCAACCATCGGATAACCTGTTTTTCCCCATGACCACTTCTCTAATCGCTGAGGGTTTTCCTGCCATGGAAAGGATTCGAACTTCTCCTGCATGGCTTTTGTAGGCAAGGTTGGATTGTGAAATAACAGCTGGATTGAGAACTCTCGCCAACCAACCTCAGCAATAAATTTATCCGCATCCTTATCGGAAACTTTACCAGCCTGACGATATGTTTCGACTTCCGCCCAAATACGCAACGCGGAGATTTCTCCCCAGCGCAAATGTGGCGATAGGCGCGAGGTCCCATCAATCGAGGGAATGTCACGATTAGATGCATAATTCTCGATTGGGCCATCGAGAAAATAACGCAACCGTTTTAGAGCCGCGACTTCGCCGGGCTGAAAACTATCTTCTAGAGCGGGCATATTATCCGGCACGTCAACGTTGGGAATATCCGTCGCGGACGCTAGCGTGTCTGGAATAAATGTAGGAATGGATTTAGGTGCCAGAACAGGGGAGCGCATATTGCCGAGGCTTTTGCAGGCGCGCCAGAATGGTGAGAAAACTCGAAACGGTAAACCTGATTTGTTTTGCACCTGCCAAGGTTCAAATAAAGTATTGCCCGCGAAGCTTTGCGCATCAATACCATTTTCTAACAAGTTCGCCTTCAGTTGTTTGTCTCTATCTACGGAAGCTGGATCGTAAGAGCGCATCCAAAATACGCAAGACGCTGCTGTCTCAGCAATGATTTTGTTGAGGCTTGTTTGTGTGTCTCCTTCAAAATAGAGAAGGTCGCTGCCTAAATCGCGAAGCCGTGTTTGTAAGTTCTGGAGCGAATTAATTTGCCACCAACGACTAACGTGGCCAAGCGGGCGCGGCACCGCCGGGTCGTGGATGAACACGGGTACTATTTTTTCACCATTATTGATGGCGGCAATTAGGGCAGGGTGGTCATCAAGCCGAAGGTCTTGGCGAAACCATAAAATCGTCGTTTTGGGCTGGCTCTTGGTCACGCTAAAATATCCTCTTTTCGGTCGTTGCAGATTGGTGAAGTGATTAAACTAGGAAGCGACTTATGCATTGGCTCGACGTTAGTGAACTAGCCTTAATTCGACGACTTGCAAGTAATTGGAGACAAAATTTGGCTTAGAAATAGCAAAAAATACCGACGAGAACCGATTAGTTCCCATATCGCAGTTTTTGATAATGGCTTGGACGAATGGCTATTGCGGAACATTTTTGTTCGATTGCTTCGCGAATAGGGCGCGCATTATACTCGGACAGGTCCTCTAGGGCGCTCGCATTTGAAATTAGGCAACCATTATAGACTTTGTGGTTAAAAGTTTCGGGTTCAGGTTGCTTGAAGGTCTGGCAAACTTCTTGTTGAGGATCCATCCCGCATGATAACCGTTCGAGCAGGTCGCCTTTGTTTTCTTCCGCAAATGACACACCGGTGGCTCCAAGAGACACGATCGCAGCGAATAAAATGAACAATAACTCTCTAATACGATACATAGCCTAGACAATTCCTCTCTACATTTAAACGCTGTAACGAAAATTCAATATAGAAGCTAGGCCGCAAATGGCAATTAAAAACGGTGCCTTGGCCATTGTTGGTTGGAGAACGCCGACTGATTTCCATAACATCGTCTATATTTCGGTCGGCGCTTATTCGCGTTTTAACATCGCTCAATCATCAATCATTCGTGTCAATCGAGAGTGTCTATATAATTCAGACGAGTTTCGTTGCCTTAACGCAAAATTTCACTATTAATAAGCCATAATGTAAATGGTGCAGAGCACGGAATATAATAGAACGCCATCAAACAGCGATATGAAATAGTGAGGGGTCTTTATGCGAAAGCTTGCAAAAATAATTGGGTTTGTTGGTGGTCTTGTGTTTGCTATTTCAGTGGCCGCGCATTTCCTCTTGGCTTACGTCGACGTGCCTAGCTGGTCACCCGAACGAGCTATTGAGAAAGCAAAAAACTATAAAGCTGAAATTATCCGCGACGACTATGGTGTGCCCCATATTTATGGTAAGCGAGATCGTGACGTTGCCTTCGGTTTGGCATATGCGCATGCTGAAGATGACTTTCAAACGATGCAGGAGCTTATCCCGTTGTACCGAGGAGAATTAGGCCGAAAAGTTGGTAAGGACGGAATTGTCATTGATTTTCTCGTCAACTGGCTGCAAATCCAAGAAACGGTTACCACCAATTATGAACGCGACTTATCACCGTCGATCCGCGCTCATCTGGAGGCCTATACGGATGGCGTGAACCTGTTCGCCGCCCTCCATCCAGATGAGGTTGAAGCTGGCTTATTTCCGCTGACGCAACGAGATATTGCCAACGGTTTTGTCTTGCAGCATTTATTGTTTTATGGATTTGAAAAACACGTCACCGACCTTTTTGAAGACGCTCAGAAATACGAACTTGCGACCGATCCCATATCTAGCCCAATCACTCGTTTGATTGGCAGTCGAGGCTTGCCCGTTGGCTCAAACGCCTTCGCGATCGCGCCGAGCAAAAGCGCTGAGGCCGCCACTCGGATTTTCATTAACTCGCATCAGCCCTTAAATGGTCCCGTCGCTTGGTACGAAGCCCATGTTAAAAGCGAGGAAGGCTGGGACGCGCATGGAGGACTTTTTCCCGGCATGCCGTTCATCTCCAAAGGTTTTAATAACGATATTGGTTGGGGGGTAACCGTCAACAAACCCGATCTCGTCGACGTCTATAAACTGACTATAAATCCAAACGATGAGAATGAATATTTACTCGATGGCGTTTACCAAAAATTTGAGACGCGTAAGGTTTGGCTAAAGCTTAAAATTGTTGGCAATATTTTTATTCCTATTCCGCGCGAACTTCTCTCGAGCGAACACGGCCCAGCTATCCGAACCGATCACGGTGTTTATGCCATGCGTTTTGCCGGCCTAACCGAAATGCGGCAACCCGAACAATGGCTCGCCATTAACAAAGCGCATAACCTCGATGAATTCCGTGATGCGATGAAAATGCAAGCCATTGTCTCGTTCAACTTTGTGTATGCCGATCGCGGCGGTAATATTTATTTTCTCCACAACAGTAAGTCTCCACGCCGCAGCAAAGGCTGGGACTGGAAAAAATATTTGCCCGGCGATCGTCGTGATCTAATTTGGCAAGAGCAAATTGCGTTTGCTGAAATGCCGCAATTAGCTAACCCTAAATCTGGATTTTTGCTGAGCGCCAATCAAACACCGTTCAATGTTACTGTGCCGGCAGATAATTTGGACCCAAATGATTTCCCAGTAGAGCATGGCTATCAGAACCGCATGACCAATCGTGCCGATCAAGGTCTTGCCTTAATGGGCCATCCTCGAAAAATATCCGAAGCTGAATTTATCTCGGTAAAATGGGATAAAACCTATCATCCTAATTCACGGGCGCGAAAATATGTAAATAGCATTTTGGAACATACGTTCACGCCTAACTCTGAACGTAGCCATGGGCAAGACCTGATCGCGCAATGGGATGGCACTGCACGGCTTGATAGCCGCGAGGCGCCGATCGCGATTTGTCTGCTCTCTGAAGAATGGATGTCCGAACAACACCAAGAGCCAGCGCCAGAGATTTTAGGTGTCTTTGATAAATGTATTGAAGACCTAAAAGATAGCTTTGGACGTATAGATCCGGAATGGCGGGTGGTGAACCGGCTTCGCCGCGGTGATGTAGACCTGCCGATCGGTGGTGGCCCTGATACCTTACGAGCCGTCTATGGACTACCCGATCCCGATGGCCGCCTGCGGACTGTGGCGGGTGATGGGCTGATTTTTTATGTAAACTGGGATAAAGAAGGCAAACAAAGCGCCTATTCCGTGCATAATTACGGGTCCGCTTCGACACGACCAAGCTCTCCCCATTATGCCGATCAAACCGGATTATTTACGAGTGAGACTTTTCGGCCGGTACAGATAAGCCGCGAGAGTGTCTTGGCCAGGCCGCATCATATCTATCAGCTACCCCAGCCATAAACTTGATTGGCTGTGATTGGCTGTGATTGACTTTTTAGTACGCATGCTGAGCTGAAAATAGCTTTGCAATATAGCCTCACTTGTTCATAATTTTGTTGTTCATACAAAATATCGCGGCGGTGCTGTGAGAACTGAGGGGGAGCACAATGGGTACGGTAAAATTAGAGATTGAAGATAACATTGCGATTGTAAGTTTTAGCAATCCACCAAAAGGGTTCTTGGACTCGAATATGGTCGCGCAGACCAATAATATTCTCGACGCAATCGTCACCAATGACGAGGTCAAAGCCGTTATTTTTACTGGCCAAGATGAGGGTGTGTTCATCCGCCATTTTTCGGTCGAGGAACTGATTGCGTCTTCAGCTGGGCTAAAAGCCAAACGCGCTAAGGGTGGCCTAGCGCCGCGCCATAGCGAGGCCGCAGGGCGTCTCATGTGGGAGACCATCGACAATTTTCCAAAACCAACCTTGGCCGCGATTAATGGATATTGCGGGGGTGGTGGTTGCGAGTTGGCATTGGCTTGTGACATTCGTCTTGCCGGCCCTGGTGATTACACAATCGGGCAAATGGAAATATTAGTAGGTATATTGCCGGGTGCTGGCGGAACTGTCCGCCTCGCGCGATTGGTCGGGCCAGGAAAAGCACTCGAGTGGGTTTTGCGTGGACGCACGTTTTACCCCGAGGAAGCTTATGCCAACGGCTTGGTAAATCATTACATAGAAGGTGACGTGCTCGAGGCGGCTAAACAAATGGCCTCTGAATTTGTAGACAAGCCAGCCGCTGCCTTGGCCGCGATCAAGCAAGTCATCCGCGCTAGCTGGGGCAAGACGACAAGAGAAGGGATCAATGAGGAAGGCGATTTATTCGCGACACTAGTAGAAACCGACCCGCAAGCTTTAAAGTTAATGCAGGATTATGTAGCCAACGATCATCCATTAAAGAAAATTTAGTCACTGTGAAAGCTCAGTATAAGAAGAATATGGTTCAGCCATATTGCCCTGAGGCGGTTTCATTGAGACTAGGCTGAACTGACTAAGTATTTTATGAAGCTTGCGAGAGGGACTACCGCCGTCGCTAACGGATTATACCTAGGGTTCGTTCCATTGCCTGTCCTAAGCAAGACGGCAAGTCCAAATTATGACGTCAATTTGAAGCTTAAACATAAAATATATATATTATAAATATAAAGAAAAAGTGGCTCCCCGGGCCGGACTTGAACCAGCGACCGAACGGTTAACAGCCGTTTGCTCTACCACTGAGCTACCGAGGACCAGAACGAAACTTTTACGGCGTTTCGCGAATTAACTTGGATCTTATAAATTAACTTCTGACTTATAACAAGACAAAAGCTTACTACCTAGTGTCCGATTGATTCTTAGCTGCGCGTCGAGAGACACGAAGTAAAAATTTGGAGGCCACGCCCGGACTCGAACCGGGGTACACGGCTTTGCAGGCCGCTGCGTAACCACTCCGCCACGTGGCCCATCATTTTCAAGGCTCGAGCGGTATAACAAAGCGTTTGGCTATCTGCAATCAAATTCATTGGTGATTGGATAATGAAAGTCGATTTATACCTTATTCCGGCTATAAAACTCAAAAATGCGCGCTTTTGATTGTCTTTACCGAGCAAGATGAGTATATAAAATGCAACGAGAGAGATATATTCAAGGTTGATTTGCTTTGAAACATTTGGAGAGTTCCGCCTATGAGCACGCAGTCCGCATTTAAAAAAGATCTAGTTGTCCAAGCGCGCGTTAACATGGTTGAAAGCCAAGTTCGGCCGGGTGGCGTTCGTGATGCAAGAATTTGTAAAGCTATGACACAAATTTCTCGAGAGGCTTTTATCTGTCATTCTCAGAAAGACTTGGCGTATGCCGATGTTGAAACCCAAATGATATCCAATACCACGACGCGCCTTTTGCCTACACCCTATGCGTTTTCGCGCTTGGCGGAATTGGCTGAAATCAAATCATCCGACATCGTGTTAGATATTGCTGGTGGCTCGGGCTACTCGGCTGCCATCTTGGCGACTATGGCGGCTACCGTGATTGCACTTGAAGATGATGAGGATTTTGCTGAGAGAGCAAGCGAGATTTGGCAAAACTTAGGAATTGATAATGTTGTCTCCGTATTTGGGCCGCTCGAACAGGGGCAAGCTAAGCAGGGGCCGTTTGACGTTATATTTATCAACGGCGAAGTTGAAGAAGTGTCTCAGGCGTTGCTGGATCAGTTAGCGGACAGAGGGCGGTTGGTTTGTGTGCAAAATTATGAAGGTGCCGAGAAGGCGCTAATCATAACAAAAATAAATGATGGTTTTTCTTACGTGCACGGCACTTTATTATCGATGCCGAAGGTTAATACTTTCAATAAAAAGCCTGAATTTCAGTTTTAAGACGTTTAAAGCTTAAACCATTCGCTCTTCGGAGCTGTTTCTATTCTGTTAGGGGAGTTTTCAACATGCTGGGTCTAAAACTCAACTCAACTTGGTTCGCTGTAATCATAGTTGCGTCGGGGACGAGTTTTGTTTCCGCCGAAGAACTCTCCAACCAAGCAAATGAGCCTTCAAGTCTAACTCAAACCTTAACGAAAGCGCTCAACAATAATAGTCAGCTTGCTTCGGCGCGATCCGGTTTCAAGGCAATACATCGTACACAGTTTGTGTCTTTCGCATCCATGCTTCCCCAGGTTTCGGCTTATGCGACCGGTAATTATACGGAGCACATGGAAGACGACATTTTGGCAAATGAGCGCCAAGGACAAGATGATAGTTATGGTATCCGTGTTGATCATGAACTATTTACAAGTGGTAAGAACCTCAATGCATTTCGCAGTAAGCGCGCTGAAATTATTAAAGAGCGATACAATCTTGATAGCCAAGAACAGTCAACTTTGCTGAGTGCAGTTCAGGTGCATTTCGATGTTATTCGGGACCGGGCGGTTTATGAATTAAATCAAAAGAACGTGGCGGTCTTGAGCCAGCAGTTGAAAGCGGTCAAAGACCGGTTTGAAGTGGGTATTGTTACACGGACGGACATTGCGCAATCTGAAGCAAGATTTGCGGGTGCGCGATCGAATTTATTATTGGCCGATACAGCTGTACAATCGTCGTTGGCAACTTACCTTCAAGTTGTAGGTGAGGTTGCGCCTGTGTTGACCAATGTCTCGCCATTGCCTGAGCTTCCATCGTCTTTGAGCGAAGCACTGGATATTGGCCGCGCGGAAAGCCCAATGCTTAACTCCGCTAAGCAGAATGCCCGCAGTGCTAAACTATCTGCCTATAGTACCGTTTCAGCAACGTTACCGCAGGTTAAAGTATCTGGTATTTATTCGCGCTATGACAATAAAACGCCAAGCCTAATTCAGTTGGAAGAGGGCGAAACATTTTCCGTTCAGGCGACGGTAACGATGCCACTTTTTTCCGGCGGCAGAAATATTGCTAATATCTCAGCAGCGCGCCACGCATCAAACGCTTTAACGCAAAATGTTCATGCCACAGCCAGCGCCGTTCAGCAGTCAATTGTTGTTTCTTGGCACCAAAACTTGGCGGCTACATCGGTGGTTTTAGCCCGTAATGAGCAGATTCAAGCGTCTAAGATCGCGCTTGAAGGTGTGCGCCAAGAAAATATGCTCGGTACGCGTACGACGCTAGATGTTTTAAACGCTGAGCAGGCACTTCTCGATGCTCGCGTTAATTTATCGCGCGCGGAACGTGACCAATATGTGGCGGCATATGGCCTTTTAGCTAGTGTTGGTAGATTATCGGGTAGCTATTTAGGTCTAAATTGAGCATTATTACGATATGGAAAAAGCAGAAATAACTGATTCGAAGCAAGAACAAAGTCAAGAGACCAGCGATGTATTGAGTGCGATACGCAGTTTTGTGCAAACGGAAACTGCGCAGAATATCTCACCAATTTCTCAAGATGCGACCACGCGCATTCAATCCTCTTTGGATCGTTTGGATGGCGAGAAAAAGCTTACGTTTTTAGAGCAAACAATTGTCAGCTCGATTGCTCCCATGGTGCGTGAATGGTTGGATAAGTATTTGCCAGAGGTCGTTGAAAAAGTGGTCGAGAAAGAAATTCGCAACGCTATCCAGAACCGCGACAAGTAGATCAAATCATCTAAATGACATTGATACAGCTACTTAACATTATCTTAAAAACGTCTTAAAACTCTTGAAATCATCATAGAACACCCGTCAAGTTGAAACTCACCCATATTTATGGAAAAAGCGCTGATGTCCGAAACTCGTTTAGAAAAAACTTATGACCCTGCAAGTCTGGAAACCAAGCATTATGAAGCTTGGGAGGAGGCTGGATGTTTTCGTGCTGGTCAGAATACGGACGCGGATCCTTATACAATTGTGATCCCGCCACCAAATGTGACCGGCAGTCTACATATGGGGCATGCGTTAAATAATACGCTTCAGGATATTTTATGCCGTTTTGAGCGGATGCGTGGCCGTGATGTTCTATGGCAGCCTGGTACGGATCACGCGGGTATTGCAACGCAAATGGTGGTTGAGCGCCAGTTGGCTGCTGAAGGTGAGGTTTCACGCCGAGACATGGGGCGAGAGGCTTTTATTGAGCGTGTCTGGAAGTGGAAAGAAGAAAGTGGCTCGACTATAACCAATCAGCTCCGACGTCTTGGCGCGTCATGCGATTGGAGCCGTGAGCGTTTCACAATGGATGAGGGTCTCTCGGATGCGGTGGCGAAAGTTTTCGTTGAGCTATATCGCGAAGGCTTGATTTATAAAGATAAGCGCCTCGTTAATTGGGATCCGGGTCTACTTACCGCAATTTCCGATCTTGAAGTGGTACCGAAAGAAATTCAAAGCCACCTATGGCATTTCAAGTATCCGCTAGCTGACGGTAGCGGTTTTATTACCGTGGCCACAACACGACCTGAAACCATGCTCGGTGATACGGGTGTTGCGGTGCATCCGGACGACCCACGCTATGAAAAGTTAATTGGTCAAAAAGTTATGCTACCGATTGTCGGTCGTGAAATTCCGATTGTTGCTGATAGTTATGCTGACCCTGAGCAGGGATCGGGTGCTGTGAAGATTACGCCAGCCCACGACTTTAATGACTTTGAAGTCGGTAAACGCTGCGGTCTCGAGGCGATTAATATTTTAGATGCACATGGTGTTGTTGATTTATCTTCGGAGCATTTTGTGGATATGACTGGGCGCCAAGAATGGCACGGTTTGGATCGATTTGATGCACGTAAGAAAGTCGCTGCGACACTGGATGCGCTAGGGCTTGTTGAGAAGATTGATGATCACACGCATATGGTTCCTTATGGTGATCGGTCCGATCAGGTTATCGAGCCATGGCTTACGGACCAATGGTATGTCGATGCGCACACATTGGCTCAGCCAGCAATTGAGGCAGTCGAGAATGGCGATACAAAATTCGTTCCAGGTAATTGGAGCAAGACATATTTCGATTGGATGCGAAACATTCAGCCATGGTGTATTTCCCGCCAATTATGGTGGGGGCACAGGATACCAGCTTGGTACGGCCCAGATGGTGAAACATTTGTCGGTTATGATGAAGCCGAAGCACTGGCATTAGCCAATAAGCATTATGGAAAAGACGTTGCGTTAGAGCGTGATGAAGACGTTTTGGATACGTGGTTCTCATCCGCTCTTTGGCCTTTCTCGACTTTAGGTTGGCCAGAGAAAACGGATACGTTAGAGCGTCACTATAAAACCGATGTTTTGATAACCGGTTTTGACATCATCTTTTTCTGGGTAGCTCGCATGATGATGAGCAGCTTACACTTCATGAAAGAAGTGCCATTTCATACCGTTTATATTCACGCTTTGGTGCGCGACGAAAAAGGCGCCAAAATGTCGAAGTCAAAAGGCAATGTGATTGATCCTCTTGATCTGATAGATCGCTATGGCGCGGATAGTTTGCGTTTTACCCTAACGGCACTGGCTGCAATGGGGCGTGACATCAAATTAGCAGAAGCTCGTGTTGAAGGATATCGTAACTTCGGCACGAAACTTTGGAATGCAACACGCTTTTGCGAGATGAATGGTTGCTTGAATGACGACCATAATTTTACACCGGATCAGGCAACGACAAGTTTAAATAAATGGTTGGTTGGGGAAGTGGTCCGTGCGCAGGACAATATTACGCGCTCGTTTGAGGCTTATAGATTTAATGATGCCGCAAATGGCGCCTATCATTTTATTTGGCGTAGTTTTTGTGATTGGTATGTAGAGCTGGCTAAGCCGGTCTTGCAGGGTGACGATTGCCCTGAAAAATTTGAAACTCAAGCCGCTACAAAATGGGCACTTGAACAAGCGCTGAAATTGCTACATCCGATTATGCCGTTTGTTACGGAAGAGCTGTGGCAAAACTCTGGCACGCGTGACGGATTTATTATGCGCTCAAGCTGGCCGACTTATTCAACCGAGCTGATCAATGCAAATGCGGATCAGGAAATTGAATGGGTTATTGGTTTAATTTCTGAAATTAGATCGGTTCGTTCAGAGATGAATATTCCGGCGAGTGCGCGGCTCAATCTTTTAATTATTGGTGACGCGACGGACTTGCCGAGTTTAGTTCAAAAGCAAAGCGACTTAATTAATCGCCTTGCGCGTCTGGATGCTATTTCCATTGCTGGTAGCGTTCCAGTTGGGGCAATTCAGATTGTTTACGGTGATATGGTTCTGGCGATTCCATTGGCGGATGTGATTGATGTTGAAGCGGAGACGGCACGGTTGCAAAAAGAAATAGGTAAACTGGATGGCGAAATTAAAAAGCTGTCGGGTAAACTATCGAATGAAGGTTTCGTTAGCAAAGCCCCGCAGGCTGTAATTGAGGAGAATAAAGCACGTCTCGCATCGGACGAGGGTAAACGCGAAAAGCTTCAGGCAGCCCTCGCGCGTTTAGCTTAGTCATGGCTCTTATTTAGGTATTATTTGGCGTATACGTCCCAGAAGAAATAGGCCGTTACACCAATAGAGATTGCGCTAATAACAATTTTCATCAGCTTGTCTGGAACGCGGTTGGAAATTCTCGCTGCAAGATAGCTTCCTAAGACAATGCCAATTGTAACAGATGTGCCCGCAGTCCAGTCGATTGAACCTGCGAGAGCAAACACAGTAATTGCAGCAGTAGATGCAATGGTCGCAAAGGTTAACTTAAGACCATTCATTTGCCCAATGTGCTTGTGTCCGGTTAAAGCTAAAGCGGCGAGTGTAATGATACCAAAACCTGCTTGAAAATAGCCGCCATATACGAAAACAACAAATAATATGACAACGCTAACGGCGATTGGACGCGTGTATTTAGCATGGACAGCGGTTTGGCTCATCATCGGCGCGAGCCAAAATAATACGGTCGCCATAAGCAATAGCCAAGGAACTAGCATAGAAAATACAGCTTCTTGTGTGTTGAGCAGAAGCCATCCGCCCAATAATCCGCCTAAAACAGCAATGGGTGCTTGCCATAATAAATGGTGGCGCGCCGCGTATATGTGCTGACGATACCCGACGCAACCGCTGATATAGCCCAATGTAGCCGCAAACGTATTGGTTGCATTCGCCGTGATTGGCGGTAAACCGGCAAAAATGAGTGCTGTATAGGTTAGACCACTGCCGCCGCCAGCTAGGCTATTCATAATTCCACCAAAAAACCCTGCCAGGAACAATATAATCTCTAGTGGCACTTTGCTCTCCCCGAAAATTGTCCCAATTTGGCCTCGCATAACCCTATCGGCTTGTGCTAAGGACTTCAATTGAATTAGTCCTTGGTGAGCTATCTTGTGCAGCTCGTAATCGCAAAAAGTGGGAGTCCATGAAATGACCGAGTTTGATAAATCAAAATTGCCTAGCCGCCATGTTTCCGTAGGGCCAGAGCGCGCACCTCACCGTTCGTATTATCACGCGATGGGAATGACAGAAGAAGAAATTGCTCAGCCATTTGTTGGCGTGGTTTCATGCTGGAATGAGGCCGCACCTTGTAATATTACCCTGATGCGCCAAGCCCAGTCTGCGAAAGCAGGGGTTCGTGCAGCGCAGGGAACACCAAGAGAGTTTTGTACTATTACCGTGACGGACGGCATCGCAATGGGACATGAAGGCATGAAGTCGTCTCTCGTTTCGCGCGACATTATTGCCGACAGCGTTGAGCTGACTATGCGTGGTCACTGTTATGATGCGATGATCGGCTTGGCTGGTTGTGATAAGTCACTACCAGGGTTGATGATGTCGATGTTGCGCTTGAACGTGCCTAGCGTTTTCATGTATGGCGGGTCGATTATGCCAGGTGAGTTTAAGGGCAAAGATGTCACCGTTCTCGACGTATTTGAAGCCGTCGGTCAACATGCTGCTGGCAATATGTCATCAGAGGATTTGCATGATCTTGAATGTGTGGCGTGCCCAAGTGCAGGTGCTTGCGGTGGTCAGTTTACGGCCAATACAATGGCCTGTGTTTCAGAAGCGATCGGTCTTGCATTGCCAAATTCAGCCGGTGCACCAGCGCCATACTTGAGCCGCGATGAATATGCTGCCGCGTCCGGTAAAGCGGTTATGGAATTGATCAAGCGTAATATTCGTCCACGCGATATTGTAACGCGCAAGGCATTGGAAAATGCTGCTGTTGTGGTTGCAGCTACAGGCGGGTCGACAAATGCAGGCTTGCATTTACCAGCTATGGCGCATGAGGCGGGTATTGATTTTGACCTGATGGAAGTTGCGGAGATTTTCAAAAAGACGCCTTACATTGCAGACCTCAAGCCGGGCGGAAACTATGTTGCCAAAGACATGTATGAAGCGGGTGGGGTGCCGATGCTGCTTCGCACGCTGTTGGATGGCGGCTTTTTGCATGGCGATTGTTTGACTGTGACTGGCAAGACATTAGCTGAAAACCTTGAAGGAATTACTTTCAACACAGAACAGAAAGTTATTTATCCTGTAACCAATCCGCTGTCACCAACGGGTGGTGTCGTGGCTTTGAAGGGTAGCCTTGCTCCTGACGGAGCGATTGTTAAAGTTGCTGGAATGGAGAAGTTACAGTTTGATGGAACGGCAATTTGCTTTGACTGTGAAGAGGACGCGTTTGCGGCCGTCGAGCGGGGCAATTATAAAGCTGGTGATGTGTTCATCATTCGTTACGAGGGACCTAAAGGCGGCCCGGGTATGCGCGAAATGCTGTCGACCACAGCGGCAATTTATGGCCAAGGTAATGGCGATAAAGTTGCCTTAATTACAGATGGTCGTTTTTCGGGCGCGACGCGCGGTTTTTGTATTGGGCACGTTGGGCCAGAAGCGGCCGAGGGTGGCCCGATTGCATTGATCGAGAATGGTGACCGGATTGTTATTGATGCGGCGGAAGGTACATTAGACTTAATGGTTGATGAAGCTGTACTAGCCGAACGCCGGAAGAAATGGCAGCCACGTGAAACTGATTTTGCCAGTGGTACTTTGTGGAAATATGCACAGACCGTTGGTTCGGCACGTAAAGGCGCGGTAACGCACCCTGGTGGAGCCAAAGAGAAGAAGCAATACGCAGATATCTAGTCTTGCTTACTTCGCGTTTAAAATTATTTGCTAAGCTGAATCCAAACGGGGGTGTGATCGGAAGGTCTTTCGCGCCCCCGCATTTCCTTATCAATGCCAGCTGCAACTAATTTATCTGCAGCAATTGGGCTCAATAAGTGGTGGTCGATTCGGATACCTTTGTTCTTAGGCCAAGCTCCAGCTTGATAGTCCCAGAAGGTATAGGTTTCATCACTGCTGCCTAGAAGCGTTAAAAGAGCTTCAGTGTATCCAAGGTGCAAAATCTTACGGAATGCAGCACGACTATCAGGGCGCGCCAATGCATCCTCATGCCAAGCGGCCGGATCATAGCAATCACTATCAAGCGGGATAATATTATAATCACCGGCCAGAACCACATCTTCTTCTAAAGTCAGAAGGGACTTAGCGTGATTATGCAAGGCTTCCATGAAATTCAACTTATAGGTGAATTTAGGCCCTGAGCCGCCCTCGACGGGGTTTCCATTTGGTAAATAAATAGATGCCACTCTGACAACAAAGTCATCGGCGCAAATAATTGCTTCGATGTAACGGGATTGTTCGTCTTCAAAATTAGGTAACCCGCGCGTAACGTCCTCAATTGTATGCTTAGAGAGAATGGCAACGCCGTTATAGGTTTTTTGCCCGTGGGTAACGACGCTATATCCCGCCGCTTCGATTTCTTCACGCGGAAAAGCTTCGTCCACACATTTCAGTTCTTGCAAACATAATACATCAGGGTCGCTCTCGCGCAGATAGTCCAAGACATGCGGGAGGCGGGCTTTTACCGAGTTTACATTCCAGCTAACAATTTTCATAAGTCAGGTCTAAACGGCGAACGATGTGCCGCAACCGCAAGATGCCGTTGCATTCGGATTTTTAATTTGAAAAGACGAACCAATCAAATCATCGACCCAGTCGATCTCGGATCCGGTCATATATTCCACGGACATCGGATCCACCAAGACTTTAACGCCGTCGCGCTCCAACACAATATCATCGTCCATCGTGTTATCATCGATCGAGAAACTATACTGGAATCCCGAGCAACCGCCACCTAGGACGGATATGCGCAGGTTCGAGTCCGAACCTTCGTCGATCAAAATCTTTTTAATTTGCGTTGCTGCACGCTCGCTAATTGTAATATTGCTCATAGGTTACACATAAGCCTAATTCGGCGTCTTTTCAAGCGGTCCGCATAATGTTATCGAGTGTATCAGGAGAAATTAATGTCACACAACGCACAAGCCATATTTGCCAGCCGGTCGGACCAAAGTAGAGGCCGCTTATTTCCGGAAGCGGAAAGCACAACACGCTCGGTATTCCAGAGAGATAGAGACCGTATTGTTCATTCGGGAGCGTTTCGCCGCCTGAAGCATAAAACACAGGTG
>Ga0209137_1002150_pt1 | contig 17663 bp, 15 predicted proteins | sample SaaInl5LU_22_DNA_FD_184642 | JGI IMG/M metagenome (GOLD analysis project Ga0209137, IMG submission 184642) | Marine microbial communities from expanding oxygen minimum zones in the Saanich Inlet - ESP_105LU_22_DNA (SPAdes) (version 2) | ecosystem: Environmental > Aquatic > Marine > Intertidal... | reverse complement strand
TGATTGTTTCCTGGGATAATCTCCTATTGATAAAATCTTTCCAAATAAATTAAAATAAGGCGATGTTATAAATGATGATTTACTAATTTGTTTTCCAAGATCAAATTGATAGTAATTTTCTGCGAGAAAATACCTTTTTTTGTATAATTTCAAGGTATTTATTTTAGATGCATAATAGGACATTTTACCCTCAATGGATTTTTTTAAAACACTTTGTGAATATATATAATTTTTATCAAAATTTTCTACCATTGTTTCTAAATCATTTATTAATAATTGATCTTTAACTACCGACACGGATATGCAGCTATTCGGTTCTATAGAATCCACTACGTTACCAGAGATAAATTTGTCGTTAACAAAGTTAGTAGTTTTGTTGTTAGTAAAACATTTTTCTTTTATTAAACACAAGGTATCATTATCAAATTGCGCACTTACATTATGATGATCTTTCACCCATGTTTGGCCCAATCGAATATATGTTTCATTGGTAGAAGCATTATAGGCAATGTCATTTTCCATGACTTCTTTTTGGCCCACTACCAGTGTTTCAGCTAGGTACTGAGCGTCTCTAACATCAGGATATAATATTTTGATTTGTTCAGTTAAATATTGAATATAGGTAGTAACATCTTTATTTTTTCTTTCTTTTTTAAAGCGTTCAAGGATAGTATAATCGGTTGTATCTAAAGATTTATCAAAAAAGATTGTTTTTCCATTATCCGCTTCTAATTCTTTAATAGTATTATATATTTTAGATAGAGAATTAAAACATTTATTATTTCGTTCCAGATCCTTTTTCTTTTTGTTTATCATTTGAGTTTCAGTGAGTTCAAGTTGATTTACAACACTTGGCGCAACAAGCAGTCCCATATTAACGAAACTAAAAATTTCGTTTAAAAATTTACCTAAATCCGTTTGTATTATTTTACAAATGTTAGCATCGTTTGATTGCGATTCATTAATTTCATAATAATCTTGTAATAGATTTCTTATATCTTCAGGAAATGAAAAAAGAAAACTAAGAACCGGATAAATTTTTTTATTTACATTGGTTAAATTGCTATAAAATCGTCTGCTGTTAATATAATTTTTATTGTATTGAGAAATTCTATTATTAATAAAATAACTAAAAATTTTAAATTGTTTAAAAGTTAAGTCATCACCATAAACCATAAAGGGTTCTAAATAGTCAATGATTTTAACCATAGAAACGTCTTGATGTATATGGTTTTTTACTAAAGAAAACAAGAGTTTAGTTTTGGGAATAATAATATTTAAATAGTCTTTAAAGGTTTCCAATTTGGATTCAGAATTGTAACTATCTAATTGTAAGTTATATTTTTTTATGTTATTAATAAAATTATCTTCTGTATAGGATAACTCAGTGTTCAAGTCAGTAATATCAATATTTTGGTAATGTAATTTCTTATTGAGATAAAAATAAAGTGGTGATTGAATTAAGTTAAAATTAGATTTTTTTAAAATGTTTGTTCCAGGAAGTTTTATCTTGGAATATCGAACAAATGGTTCCGGTAATGTGATTATACCTTGAATACTTATAGTATCATTGGGAGTTGTATTTTTTAAATAGGGTTTATATTGAGATTCTTTATAGCTATCCGATACTGGTCTATACAAACCTGTGTTGTATTGTTGAATAAAATATTTCTTTTCGGCAATATTGTTCTTTTGATCATGCCCATATACGGAAGAAATCATATTGTCTAAATTGTTAGTTAACCCAATTACGTTTCGGTTTATAGTATTTGAGAATATGGCGTTGTTGGTACTTGGTAAATAGGGAAGCATTTCTCGATTAATAGAATTGTATAAGTGCGTATAATTATTATCATATGTCATTGTTCCCATTTGATAATCCTTAAATAAAGATTCAATTTCACTCAACATTTGAATATCATTTGAGGGAAATATATCCTGAGGGTAATTGGAAGATTCATTCTGAATATAGATTTTTTTCTGGGTATTTGTAACATAATAGATCCAGTCTAACTGATTCCCTATGTCAAGTAAATATTCAGTAAGAGGTTTATAATTTGCATTTTTTTTTAAATAGGAAATCACGTTTCCATTTTGGTCTAAATTAGAAAATTCATTTCTTAATTGTAAAAATCGAGTAATTTCTGTATGTATTATATTCATTCGCATATCCGAACGTTTATTAATAGGTATTTTGGAAATAAAATTTTCTAACATATCGGTAGTTTGGGTCTCTATATCAAAACGGAACTTATCTTTATCTATTATATTAAATTCTTGTACAGGTTGTAAAAAATCTCCAAAAACAATTTCATCTGCTTCTAATAAATTTTGATCAATTTGTGTTTTTTCAACTTGGGGGAGATCATCATAAAGTTCATCAGAAAAATCAGCATCCTCAATCTCATCTTCAGATATAATTTTCGGTTTGTCTGCCGATACATTTTCAGTATCAATTGTTCCAAGTATCGAGGCGGGTATTCTATCTTCCGGAGGATTCCTAATTTCAATAGATTGAATTGATAAATCTTCAGGTATGCCCTTATAAGCAAAATCAATATAAATAGTATCATTATTTGGGTAAGTTTTAATTTCAATCATATCTTCTTCCAAATTGGTTATTTCGCCTATAAGAATGAATGGATTTTCACCACTAAATGTAATATTAATCCAATTCCCGGGTAATAGGTCATTTTGCTTTGCAAATCCATCAAACTTCTCCCTTTTTAAAATTTCTATTTGTTTAATGCTCCCATCACCAATTTGGCCCTTAGAATTAATTGGCAATGTAATTTCCTCTAAATTATCTTTACCCACCAATATTAATTTTGAATGATCAATGTAATCAATAACAAAATTTTTGTTATTAAGAATGTCATTTTTTGGGGATACAATATGAATAATATCAGATAGTTTCAATTGTAATTTATTTTTAGACATTTCTTATATTGATGGTAGAAATTTTTATATCTAATTTAATATAATTGAATTAAATAGAATTGTTTATGAAAGTATAAATTGAATGAATATGTATATAATTAAGGATTATAATGATATTAAGAAAAAAGAAAAATCATTAATGAATATTATCAAATTTGAAAATCATTATAAAATAATTTCTTATAGGAATGAAACTCTTGAATCACAAGATGATTATCCGTATATCATGTATAACAATCTGTTATTTGACAAATCTAATAAATTAATAAGTTGTTTTCCTCCACTAGAAATCGATGAGGATTTGTTTTTATTAAAGTATTCAAATTATACAGGAAAAATTGTAGAAAAAGGATTATATATTTCCTTATATTGGGATAAAAATATAAGTATCTGTGGGAGTTGGAACTTTCATATAAAAAACAATTTTGGTGGACAAACTAATGAATTGGAAATTTCAAATATTGCTAATGAATTTAAAAAATTTCATAATAAATGCCCGAGTTTTATGCAAAGTTTAAATCCAAATTATGTTTACCATGTATGTTTAGGTGATGATCAAAAAGTCTACATCTATAAAATTTATTCTATAGTAGAAAAAAAAGGAATCTATGAAATAACAGAGGTAGAAGAATGTAAACCTAGTTTTATAAAGCCAAACCAAGTAGAGTTCCCACGAGAATTTAACATAGAAGAATGTAAACAAAAATTGAAAGAATATAGTTATTTAATAGAAAGTCCATCTATTTTAGAAATAAAAATAGAAAGTAAAGATGGCTATAACTATAACATAATTAATTCAACGAGTAAATACAAAAAAATTGTTAATTCAATTTATCCCGAAAAATTTTATTTATATTTATTTTTAAATTCATTAAAAAAATTGGATTGGGAAACTAGAAAAGACAAATTATCAAAATTTATTTTTATTGAATTAAATAATTTTACTAGTTTGTTTTTTAAAACAATTTCTTTTCTTTATAAATCAGTTTATATTAACAAATCTTTAAAATATAATAATCTAAATCCAATTTATAAATATTTATTAAACAAGTTACACCTAGATTTTATTCACAATAAAAAAAATAATATAATGAGCGAATCAATTGTTAAAAAAAAATTTTATCTATATTCAATTGAGGAACAATTATATTTTATGTGTTCTATTTTAAAATAATTTTTTTATTTTTTGGAACGTTGCAACCATTATCTTGACCGATTCTTCAATGATTTGTATAATGGTTTTTTCACCATTATACGACTCCTGAAACGCAATTCTTAACACTGCCGAATCATCATGAGGATGCATTTTCTTAAATCCTATATAGGAAAGCATTTTTTTCTCGGTATCATAATAATTTGAGTATAAAAGATGATTAAATATGGCGCCCAGTTCAAAATAATGGTCTTTAATTATTACATCAAAACAATTTTCCATTGTTGTATTGGACACCTCAATTGAACTATCCCCTGATTGTATTTCATCTAAAAATTCAATACATTTATTCTCTAAAACAACACACCCTTTTTTAACAATATTTTTATTATCAAAAACACCAACAGAATGAATAATAAAGTTGAAACTGTTTGGAATAAAAATCCGTTTTGCATCCAATGCTTTAAAATTTTCGGTTTCAAATGAGATTTCCTCTTTACTTTTACCTTGTTCCTTCCAATAAGCAATTTTTTCTTTAATAACGGCTTCAACTCTTTCTTGGTCAATTGTATTTCCGTAGGAACAAGTACTTACTACATTAAACATGCTGTCATCACGAGCATTAGATACGCTAAAATTACATTGAAGTTTTATTCTATTACCAGGAATTGTATCGCTAATTTTGGGAAGTAATTTAACAAATTCAATATAGTATTCAGTTGAATTACTTAGTCCAACAAAGGGTGGAAAGATTTGTTTCGTTTCTTCCGCAGATAAATACTTTTCTGTCTCTTTGTGTTTTACTCGAAAGTGTTTAGTAGTTACGATTTTAATTTGATCTTCGTCATTTGATTCATCTAGTTCCATCATATATTCTTCATGTTTAAACGAAGGATCACTAATATGAATTGGAATACAAGAAAGTCGTTGTTTTAATATTTCATTATTGAGCTTGGTTGTGTTTTCAAAAATTGTACACTTATTTTCATCATAAGGCATTGTTTTAAAAACGATTGTATTAATATCTGATAAAATGGTTCTCCGTAAGGAATTGGCAAAACACACATTCAATCCTTCCATTTGAAAGGAAAGCATATCATTTTCTTCTCGTACTTTATTAATTCTGAAATCCATGGTTCTTTATAATATAAAACGTAGATTAATTTTAATTCAATTTTAAATTTAATAAATTATTGATTTTTAAAAATAAGTTAAAAATAAATAAATTAAATTGAGATATAGATTAATGAGTTGTATTCTCTATTATAGCAATTATTGTCAACATAGTAAAAAATTGTTACAAAATGCAGCGAAATTATCTGTTGAAAAAGATGTTCATTTTGTTTGTATAGATAACCGAGAGCAAATTCAAGGGAAGAACTTTGTAATATTAAAAGATGGTTCAAAAATGATTATGCCTGAAAATGTAACCAAAGTTCCAGCTTTACTATTATTAAATGACAATTATAAAGTTCTTTTTGGTGAATCAATATATGCCTATTTAAACCGGTTACGTCCACAAAATCAAACACAACCCTCCTCACAAATGGCCAATCCCACTCAACAACCTATGGCAAATATGAGTTTAGAACCAAGTTGCTATTCTTTTTCTAATACAGGATTTATATGTTCAGATAATTATAGTTTCCTTGATATGAATGCTGATTCTTTAGGAACAAAAGGAGATGGAGGTTTAAGGCAAATGCATAATTATGTACAATTAAATCAAGATTTTAAAATTAATACACCTTCTGATGAATTTCAATATAAAACAGAAAGGCAGGGAGAAATGACGATGGAAGCCTACCAAGCTCAACGGGATGCTGATATGAACAATATAAAATATAAAGAATGTTAATTTATTTAAAGATTTTAATATGTATTTAAATAAACATGTCTTCGCCAAATTATGTTTCTCTTTTTAACAAACATTTTGTTGAATTCCTGTCGGATGTAGAACTTGTATTTCCGGAAGACGTAGATATAAAAACAGCAAAAAATTCTGTAATTTTTCTACAAAAAAATAATCCGAGTTTGCTAATAAAGTTGTGGAAAAAGCATGTAATGGATAAATATCAGGAGGAAATAGAAAAAGGAAATATTCAATTTTTTATTGAAAAAGATTATTATAAAGATATAGAAAAGTCAGGTAATTCGCAGCAAATTAATGAAATAATTGAAAGATTAAGAGATCCTATTTCGTGTATGAGTGAAGAGAATAAAAATAAAACGATTAAATATATACAAAATTTATCAAAATTAGCAAATATATATTTTTCTAATTAGTTGATTTAAATATAATATTTTAGATATTTATTATACTTATGTCCGAGACTCCACAAGAAGTAGAAGTTAGCAAGGATTTTGCCAAGTTAATGGACGACATGATATCCGATTTTAAAAATACTTTTCCTGAGTATAAAGGAATTATTGAAAGGTGGGATGTAAAGTATCCTAGTATAGATCAGCGCAATAAATTTTTATTTAATCATTGCCTCAAAGTTTTACCGGAGAGATTTTTCGATATTTTATATAAAAATAATGAAATGTTTGAAAGTGAATCCTCGATCAATACTGAATTTTTACCTGGTATAGTTTTTAAGCAATTGTGGGATTTTGACATTTCCGATAAAACCAAATCTACTATTTGGGATTATTTGCAATTAATGGTTTTTGCCATTATGAATTCGGTCAAAGATATAAAAGATTTTGGTGACACCGCCAAATTGTTTGAGGCTATAAATGAGGATGAGTTAAAAAACAAGTTACAAGACACATTAGAAGGGTTAAAAAGTGTTTTTGAAAATAAAGAATCTATGGATCCTAACAATTTACCCAATCCAGAAGATATTCATTCACATATTCAAGGAATGTTAGGAGGTAAATTAGGAAAACTCGCTATGGAATTGGCAGAAGAAACTGCCAAGGAATTGGAGGTAGATATAAATGATGAATCTTCTTCGCAAGAGGCGTTTAAAAAATTAATGTCTGACCCATCTAAATTAATGAAAATGGTAAACAAAGTTGGTGGAGCTATTGATACAAAGATCCAATCAGGTGAATTGAATAAACAAGAATTAATGAAAGAAGGAATGGACTTATTAAATAAAATGCAAGATATACCTGGAATGGAAAATATGCAAGACATATTTAATAAGATGGGATTAGGTAAAAACGTCAAATTGAATACGGGAGCCATGCAGGCTAAGATGGAACAAATGGGTAAAATGGAAAAAATGAAAGAAAGGATGAGAAAAAATTCAGAGAAAAAGAAGATGGAAAAAGAAGCAGAAAAAAAAATGTTGGAAGAAATAAATTCATTACCAGCACCTCCGATGTTGACCGATGAACAAATTACAGAACTATTTGGAGAAGATAATAGTGGAGTAGAGAAAAAGACTACGACTAAGAAAAAGAAAAAAAATAAAAAATAAATGTAAATTATAGTAATTAAATAATTAATATATAAAAAATATTAATATATATTAATTATGAATATCGAAAACCTAGAAATTCCTGTTTTTATTCATGAATGTACAGGTTTGTCCAGTAATAGTTGTTCGTTTTGTAAAACACAAAACGATTATGAAAAATATTTGGCCAGACAAATTGAAATAAGGAATAAATTTTCATTGGAAAAAAAATATATTACAATTGGTAAAAAAAATTACAATGAAAAAAAAGAAAAATTATAAAATTTAATTATTTTTTTATATTTTTTTTTATTTTTCTATTTTATAATGGATACTTACTCTTGTCAACCTTTACAAATTTTTAATAATTATAATAAAACTTTATCATTTAAAACATCCAATACCTTTGTAGGGAGAAATTCTTTAAAGGGAAAACAAGGAATTGAAAATTCAGCATTTGGTGCAGAAGCTCTCGGAGGTGGATCAGGAATTAATTCAGGGTCACGAAACACAGCAATTGGAAGAGGAGCGTGCTATAATAATACCACCGGTGAACGGAATACAGCTTTAGGATTTGATGCCTTAAATAATAATCAAAAAGGAATTTTAAATACAGCACTTGGATCTTACGCATTAGTTCAGCTTGTAAATGGCCAAGACAATACTGCCTGTGGGAGAGAGTCATTGGCCAATTTAGGCCTCTATGTTGACCAAAACAATACCAATTCTGCCTATAATAATTCAGGAATTGGAGCCCAATCAGGAGTAAATTTGGGGTATGGTTCTGCAAATAATTATAACAATACATTTTTAGGTGCAAATACTGATATCGAAGATGAAAACACAAGTTACAATAATTCTACAGCAGTTGGGGCGGGCTCAATAATTACAAAATCCAATCAATTAGTATTGGGGATCTCCTCTACAGAAACATATATTCCAGGCTCATTATCTATTAATAGTGCAAATATAGACACTGACAACAAGTTCTCAACGCTTTACATTTATGATCAAAATGGAACTAAATATGGCATTACTTTAACTAAACATAATTAATAAAAAAAGATGTTAAGGTCAGTATCTAAAAAAAAATAGTTCTAATATATAATATGGAACTAGCAATACCATTAGTAGCTTTAGGAGGAATGTATGTCATATCTGGTAATAATAAAAACAAAGCTAAATCGAATAAAAATGTAAATTTTAAAGAACCCAAATCTGAAGGTTTTAATACAATGGGAAAGAATGTTAATACACTTCCAAATACAAATATTCCGGTTCAAAATTACCCTGTTGTGAACGATAAAGATTTGTTAGATACAACTAATCGATATGAAAATCCAAATGTTGCCACCGATAAATATTTTAATCAAAATCTCTATCAAATTAAAGAAATTAATGATGGAAAACAAGGAAATATCATTCAAGATGTATATTCAATGACTGGGGATTACATGAAGTCAAATGAATTTGTTCATAATAATATGAGACCATTTAATGGCAAAAAAATTAGAGGACAATTGTATAATGTTAATATTGCAGAATCGGTATTGGATAATATGGCAGGTGGTGGTTCCCAAAATTTAAAGAAAATAGAGCAGGCGCCCTTGTTTAAACCTCAAGAAAATGTACAATGGGCATTTGGAATGCCAGACATGAGTGATTTTTACCAGTCCCGGGTAAATCCTGCAATTAGAAATAATATGGTTAAACCATTTGAAACCCAACAAGTTGGCCCTGGATTAGATAGAGGATACACCGATGAGGGCTCAGGGGGATTTAATTCAGGAATGGAAGCAAGAGACAAGTGGTTGCCTAAAACAGTAGATGAACTTAGAGTAGTTACCAACCCAAAAGAGGAATTTTCCATCGTAAATCTACAAGGTCCTGCACAAGCCCAAGTGTCAAATGTAGGAAAAATTGGAAGAGTAGAAAAGTTTAGACCAGATACGTTTTTCATTCAAACGCAAGATAGGTGGTTAACCACAACTGGTAGAGAAAAACAAGGAAGAATTATATCGGAAGAAGTATTTAAAACTAGTAATAGGAATGAAACTACAACACAGCTAACTGGCACCCCAAGTGCGAATTTAAAAACAGCAAGTTATACTCCAATGATTACAGAAGAATCTAAACGCACGCAACTGCCTAGTCCCCACGTACCCCACTCTACAGCACAAGGAAAGGGACCACATACTGATGGTGATTATTTTATCAAAAGTCACAATAATATTATAAATAATAGAGCCACGACTTGTCAGCCGGATTCTTTTAGAAATAGTTTTAATAGTGCAATTGGAGCTGTTATAGCACCGATTATGGATGTATTAGCACCTACTCGAAAGGAAGAATTTAGTTGTAATGCTAGAATATATGGTAATGGAGGAGGAGAGGTACCTTCTAATTACGTAAAATCAGTAGGCGATGGAATTGGTCCAACAATAAAAGAGACTACGCTTTATACACCACATGGAAATATAGGAAATCAAGTTGACGGAGCCTATCAAGTCACTGACCACCAACCCATAGAAAACCAAAGAGATTCGACAAATTGTAGTAATTATGGATCTTCCGGTGGTGGGGCTACAACTTATGGAAATAGACAATACGATGCAGATTATAGACAAATAAATAATGAAAGTAAAGAAAAGTCAGTTGTAGCTCGTAGGAACCAAGGGAATGCTAGTATATTCAATCCAAATGTAAATGCTCAAACCCACAAATTAGATTCTGATCGTAATAATAATAGAATGTGGGTGCCTGGTGCATCGAATGCAATCGGTCCGACAATGGAAACATACGGAAAAATTAATGTACCGCAATACAACAACCAATGTTTGACATGTGATCGTATAAATCCAAATATTTTAGATGCGTTCAAACAAAATCCTTATACTCATAGTTTAACAACAGCTGTATAAACGAAACTAAATTGACAATACAATTTATAAATACTTAAGAATATTTATAAATTCCAATATAACAAATGTCTTTAAATATTCATAGTAAAATTAAACATAAATTGAAAGAATTCATATACTATAATAGAGTTCCTAACATATTATTATATGGCAATTATGGAACAGGAAAGAAAAGTATATTATTTGAATTTATAAATGAAATTTATAATTTTGATTCCAATTTAATAAAAAAATATATAATGATTTTAAATTGTACTCAAGATAAAGGAATAAAAATGATAAGAGAAGATTTAAAATTTTTCTCAAAGACGAATATTCCGACAATTCAATTTAATGAAAATCATTATGTTAAATACAAAATTATAGTATTGCTAAATGTTGAGTTTCTAACTATTGATGCACAATCCGCTCTTCGGCGCTGTATGGAATTATATAGTCATTCCACGAGATTTTTTATGGTGGCAGTAAACAAATACAAAATATTAAAGCCAATTTTATCACGAGTATGCGATATATTTATTCCCTATCCAAAAATAAGAACAAAAGTCATAAATTTATATAGTTACAATTGCAACTTAAACTTGAATATAAATAATTTGAAAAAAACCCAACAAAACTATTTAAAAAATCAAATTTCCTCTTTTTGTGCATTAAGAGAGAATTGTGTGCCTATTAAGATTATGAAATTTGCAGAAATACTTTACAACCAGGGTGTCTTATTATCGGACATTGTTAAATTATTAGAAAAAAATCCTCATGTAATTAAAAATTTAGAAAAAAAAGACATTGTTGAAAAAAAATTAATTATTAACAAATTAGAAAAAAATAGTCGGTCTGATTTATTATTAATTTATTATTGCTTTACCCTTTTTTTAATGAGTTCAAATTTAAAAATAGAAAATGTATCCTTTAATTAAATGGATGATTTTGATGTCCGTAGTTTATCATTTTCTAACAATGAATATGTTTGTTTATTAACAAGTACGATTACTCCATTAATTATTGAAGGATTTGATTCCATCTTTAAAGAAGCTACCAACATTTGTAAGTCGGCAGAAGAAGGAGAAAAATATTTAATGACATTCCAAAATTTAATTGCTCAAATTCCAAAATGGAGTAACACAATAGTGGAAGAAGAAAAAAAACGTATAATAGAATCTTCAAAAATAAATTATTTAGAAGATCTCCTTTCCTGTGTACATATAGTTCAGTTAAAGGCAATGACTAATATAAGAGTGGGAAACAAACAAAAAAAATTACAAATTAAAGTGCCAAAATTTACTGACTTTATACATAATTGTTATATAAGCTCTGCGCGTAAATTATACAAAAATGTTTACTTATTTGAAAAACGTATTTCGGCCCTACAAGTTCAAAAAAATAATCGCGAAAAAGAAAAAATTATCCAGGAGTGTATCCTGCACGTTATCCGAGAAAGCATTCCGATAGAAGAAATTCTAAGAACCTATTTGGATGATACTATGGAAGAATATGTTGAGGAAGAAATAAAAGAGGAAAAAATTGAGGAGCCACTAAGCATTGAGCCTGTTGTGGAAACTAAAGAAAACTTATCTTCTGGTATTACCGGAAATCAATTAATTAAATTTAATGACGAAGATAAAGTCCGAGATGAACATGATAACGAAGAAATTAAACATGTACCCAAAACTATCGAGAATTTAGAACAAATAAGTAATGAGCGTAACGAACAAAGGAAGAAGGATGAAGAACAGGATGATTTTGAACCGATTCAAATTTCAACTGATGCACCTCCTTTAGATATACAATTGGATATTGAGGACTTGTCTGCTCTTCCTCCAGCACCAGCATCTGAATTTAAGCTAAATGAAGATGATTTATTAGTGAATGATATAGAGGTTTTAGGCTAATTCGTTTATTCATAAAATAGAATGTCAACTATTATTTTATGAATATTTATTATTTGGCACTAATAATAACCTTTGTTTTCCTTTTTTTTAAGATTATACAATATAAATTTAATAAAGAGGAAGAAAAATCTATTAAACCTGCATTCATTGATTCAATAATCGTATTTATTAGTGTAATAATTGGCGATTTTACATTTCAATTAACAAATCCGATTATGAAAGAAGCTGCTCCTCAAGTTTTTACAAATAATCCTACCTTTTAACGACCTGTCCAAACTTTTGTTATTGGTTTCAAACCTTTTTTCCCCTGAATATTTTTAATATATTGTTCATATGTTAGACCCCAATCTCCTGTTTGGTGAATATTTCCTAATAATGATTTGTATTCGCCCAAATTCGGATAGGCTGCACACCATAGTAACCCCATTATTCTTTCCAAAGCACATCTGTCAGTGCGATTACGAATAGCTGAAATGAGTCCGTTCAAATTGAAATAAGTGTCAATTAATTTTAAAAACGTATGATTAATATAGGATTGAACCCCAAAACAACCAATAAAAAAATTGGTTTTAAAAACATTTAGTACATTTTGATTTCCTAACAATGATTCATTTAATCTATAGGATCCCTTTAAATGTCTAGAAATTCTAAGTAAATTATCTAAATTTTCCCTATCATATTCAAAATGCCATAGAGGTAATATGGGTTGTTTAATTTTATCAAAATTTACTCGTTTATGGAAAAATGTACTATCGTGAATTATAACTGCATTATTAAACCACTTATTTCGTAAAAAATATATATATGGAAGTAATTCCCCTCTACCCGGATACTCGGATTGGATGACCTCTAAATTCTCTATAGGATATAGTGGTTTTACAAATTCCTTGTTACTATTATCATCAATAATTACTATTTTCTTTAATGGGTATAATTTCCTAATTAAGAGGGCTGACCTATTCCAATAGTTGTTAGTCATATCATCTTTAACATGCCTTAAAATTATAAATCCATAATTATTCATTGATATAATATTACTAAATATATAATTATATCAATATAAATTTATTTTTTTTATACCAGGCTATGTAGAGAATCTATGTTTATTTTATAACAATTGTTGGGTATTTTTTTAGTTTCAAATTTAGTAAATTCTTTTCTCTTTAATTGCACAATTGGTAAATGTTTGTGAACTTTTAATGCAATCATTTTATAATATTTAAATCCTGAATATCTTTCTTTTCCATTATTTTTATAATTAATTAATAAGTTATTATCGTCTCTACACCATTCTGTAATTAACTTAATCACAGGATTATTCTTACATAAACGATCCAAATCCTCCAAATCTTCTACTAAATAATCAAATATACAACAACCCAACCTGCACAAATCAAAGCTATAATTAGGTTCAATTCTTGGTTTTTTATCATTTAAAAATGGCTCACAATTATATTGCCCATATGCATTCCCACCTTGCTTAAATTCATCACTTACTATAGTTTTTCCTTTGACCTTAAAAATAGATCTTCCAAAGTCAATTATTTTAAAAATTTTACCATAGGTTGGGACTTTATAAGTTTTGTTATTAAATATATAATATAAATGTTTAATTTCCGTTTTAACAAACATAATATTTTCAGTGTGCAAATCATTATGAGTAAAATGAAAGCATTTTTGGTAAATAATTAATGTAAAAATGACCTGGAGTAATATAGGGAACCATTCATCTTTGTCAATTTCATTATTATTTATCAATGTGTCTAATGTATCCTCACATTTTTCTGTACAAATCAGATGAACTGGAAATCTATCTAAATGAATAAATATTTCTTCTTCATTTGAAGATATTGATTCAAAAGAACTAAAGCTTCCATCATTAGACAAAGTATCATCTCCATCACTAAGATCCATTTCTTCTCGACTATCAATAGTAGTATATGAAGATCTTGAGGAATAAGTTGTATCAGTATTGTTGGTAGAAGCTATTGATTCCTCCATTTCAAACGTATGTTCCACTTCTTCTAATTCTCCAGATTCTGACAGCTCATTACTTTCTTTCTCTATTACGTCCATTTGTTGTAAATCAAGAGTTTCATCAATTTGCAAAACACCAATATTATTGTCTGGCAGATAAGATATATCATCTAATTCTATTTTATCACCATCATTGACAATATTAATGGGTGGTAATTTTTTAGGATGTGTATAAATATGAGAATAATCATCTATTTGGAATAATATATTTTGATTTTTTAAAAAATATTCAGATTTTATTAAATAATCAATGTCTTCTATAACATTTACTTTTAAAGGGGAAATGGATAAATATGAACCATAAAATTCTATTCCGTGAATTACTCCAAACTGCTTCAATAGTTGATTGGATAAATAGGAAAAAAAGCCATCCACGTAAGAGCTATTATAGGGAGTAGATAGTTTTTCATTATTACAAGAAAAATCGGGTAATTTTATTAATTCTTCATTTGGAAATTTATACTTTCCCATGACATAATAATATGGATCAATAACTGGAGCTTTTTTAACAAATATTTTTTTTTGTCTAATTATATCATTACAAGAAATATTTCCAACTACTGAACACTCTAATGATTCTGTTTTTCTATCTATACTAACTAATTTGGAAGAATGATTCAAATTAATTTTATTAAAATTAGTTTCATTTAAATCAAAAAACAATTTATAAATAGGCAAATAATTTTGAGTTTGCGTAATTCCAAAATTAGAAAAATTTTCAAATAATTTTTTATTATTGGATTTATTATAGTTGATAAAACTTTCCATAGCTTTTAAAAATATAATTTCTTACTTATTTTAACTTATTACGTTTTTTCAGATTTATTTTTAATCTTCTTCTTAATTATGAATTTAGAACTAAGTAAATTTGATATGAAAAAAATTAGTTTTAAACCTAATGAATCCAAAGGACCGGTGGTTGTATTAATAGGTAGACGTGACACTGGTAAATCATTTTTAGTAAAAGACCTTTTATATTACCATCAAGATATTCCTATTGGAACAGTTATATCTGGCACAGAAGAAGGCAATGGATTTTATGGAAAATTAGTTCCTAAATTATTTATTCACAATGAATACAATTCAGCTATCATAGAAAATATACTAAAACGCCAAAAGCAAGTACTAAAACAAATTAAAAAAGAAGTGGAAACTTATAAAAAATCTACCATCGATCCACGAACATTTACAATTCTGGATGATTGTTTATTTGATAATGCTTGGTCCAAAGATAAATTAATGAAACTATTATTTATGAATGGACGTCATTGGAAAATCATGTTGATTATTACAATGCAATATCCCTTGGGAATACCTCCTATTCTAAGAACTAATATTGATTATGTATTTATTCTAAGAGAACCATATATAGCCAATCGAAAAAGAATTTATGATAATTTCGCTGGTATGTTTCCCACTTTTGAATCTTTTTGCCAGGTAATGGACCAGTGTACGGAAAATTATGAATGTTTAGTCATTAATAACAATAGCAAGTCAAATCAATTGAAAGACCAGGTATTTTGGTACAAAGCTGATCCACATAATGATTTTAGGCTAGGTTCTAAAGAATTTTGGGAATTATCCAAATCTGTTAATTCTGATGATGAAGAAGAAAGTTATGATCCTAAAAATATTAAAAAACGAAGCCAGGGTCCGAAGATTAATGTCCGTAAATCAAGATGGTGAAATGACTTTAAACAGGAAAATAATTTAAATGTTTATATATTTTAAATTATTGTTATCTTTAAAATAAACTGAACCAGGTTTATCGCAAGTAATTAAATTACTAATCTTCGTATAAACAAATTTTGTGTTTTTAGTTGATTTTAATGAATTTGTATGTTGTTTGCATAATAAACACCCTTGTTTAAAAATTTTATGTTTGGATTTGGTTTTAAGATTACTAATTTCAGTATCTAAAGATAATACTATATGACAAGAAGGAAATCCATCTGCATGAAACCAAATACTATTTTCATCAGAATCTTCTATAAGATTTGTATTTTCTGTGGCATTAGTTCCAATTAAAAATAATAAATTAATATTATCGACGATTAATTTAACTTCTTTCATATAGATGATGAATCAAAAAAATATATCATTAAATGTTATATCAATTTTAATAAAAAATCATTTAATCATAGATAAAATAAAATATTCACAATTATATATACTAATTTAATATGAAAACAATAAAAGTTAAAAGGAAAAACAAAAAGAAAACATTTAAATTAAATAAATATACAATTGATATTTCCAAAGAATTCTGTAATGAATTAACCCATTCTCCCAATATTCCAGAAAATTTGTATATTAAAAAATTAACTTATAAAAAACCATTCAAGGAAATTGAATTAAAAGTATCATGGGATTTTTACAAATTGCGTCAGGGAATTTTAGATTTATTGCCTCCCGAAATTTATGGTTGGTATCATGAAAATACTAGTTCTTGCGGAAGCAGCACATTTGATGCTATTAACGCCTTCTCCAAAATAAAAATAACACCAAATTATTTAAATCCGGACAAACTAGTATCTCTTGTTAAGGGTGTAAATTTACATTCTAAAGAACTAGGAACTACAAAATTTGAATGTAAATTACCATTTTTTACCGCCCCCTATGGTATAGCATCCAAATATGGCGGTAAATCAAATGAAATTAATACAATGTTAGGTACATTAAAGTCAGGGGGAATATATACTTTTGCTTCTTTTACTGAATATAATTTAGAATACTTAGTGAGAATTTATAAAAATCATTCCAAAGAGGAAAATCCTTTTTTCATGTTCCAACTTTACTTAACCAACGATAATGAAATTAATATATCATTAATTGAAAGGGCAAAACAATGTGGAGTGTCAGTATTATTAATAACAATGGATACAGGTTCTAACAATCATGGAGGGATTGGTTTGTTAGAATATCAATCTGATTTAACATTTGAGAGATCCTATTGTGGCAATTTATTTCATGATCCTGTTTTTAATATTAAATGTTACAAAGACACGAAATGTGTAGGAACAAAAGACAAATCTGTATTAAAAATAGTTTCAGATAACTTAAATATTCCTATAAAAAAATTAATATCTAGTTATGAAAAGACGAAATCGTTTGATTATGCTAAATTAATTCAAGCTAAAGGAATGGGGAATTTAAATGTAACTAATAAGAATAATTCCGAATTTGATTTATCCCTTAAAAACATAAGCTATATATGTCATTCTTCAAAATCGTTATGTAAGTATGTGAAACGTAACATTAAAAAAGGCTTTCCCATAGTAGTAAAAGGTTGTTTAAGCGTTGCTAATGC
>Ga0209137_1002147_pt1 | contig 17689 bp, 20 predicted proteins | sample SaaInl5LU_22_DNA_FD_184642 | JGI IMG/M metagenome (GOLD analysis project Ga0209137, IMG submission 184642) | Marine microbial communities from expanding oxygen minimum zones in the Saanich Inlet - ESP_105LU_22_DNA (SPAdes) (version 2) | ecosystem: Environmental > Aquatic > Marine > Intertidal... | reverse complement strand
GGGCGGAGAGTTCAGTCATTACTCCTTATAACAATAATAAATATTTTTTTTTATATGTTTTTATGTTATTATTTCATGTGTTGTTCTGTCTAATATACTATAATTATTATCTATAAGAATATATTGATTGAATGTTAGAACCACGGTGTTCAATTTTTGATCCATAATTTCCAAAGTATAGTTTTCATCATATTCATAAGGTATATCTTGATGAGAAAGTAAATAAGATACATGTTCACTTGATAATATTGTATTATTGATCAACATATATTCTTTGTTTATATCTAGTTCTATTCCTTCTGATGACTCCATTTTTGGATGCTTATATGTAACAGATAAAAACCTGTTCTTTTCGGTATGTTCATCAAACATTGCTGATAATTGTATATCATTATAATTGCTTGTTAGTAATATTATTTTCTTATTGTCTTTGCATATATATAAAGATGTATTTTTGTATGTTTTTATTTCTTCCATATTCAAAAAATCACTTATTGTTTTCAATGTTATATTATCATCATGTATCAATATTTTCTTTGAAACTGAATTCTCATTAAATATAATTCCATAAAAATCGCCGTAAAATTCTGTTTTATCATCTTTACAAGTATTCATAACAGCATTATAATAGGTGTTCAAATTATCGGTACATGATTTAAATATTTCATTATTGTTGTAATAATAAGAAGCATTCGTTTTCAATGAATACTCAATTGTATGATACATTGAAATTAGACTATAAAACGCATTATATAAAAAGGAAATAATATTATCATAAATGGACATAATTTTAAATATAAATAGTAATATGTATTATTTTTATATTCTATAAATAAATTACATTGTATTCATTATTCATTATTCATTATTTTGATAATACTCATATAAAGCGTTCAGTGCGGTTTCCTTATCAGGAATCTTACCAGTTGTTTTTAATATTTTTGTCAAAGCATCATCTGTCGCACCCTCATTTAACAAATATTGTGCAATGTTTGCACGTTCGCCTTTATATTCTACTATTTGCATCATATCATCGGTTTTTTCTTGTAAGATTTTTAGAAGTTTTGTATTTATGTATCCATCTTTTTAGTGAGGATTTTTTACAATCAAAAATTTTACAAGTATTGTCATAACCGACATCATGGTTTAAGTAATAATTAACAGCAGATAATTTATAATCAGGACTTTTATGCTTCATATAATAAATAGATAAAAATTATATTAAGCGTGCCATTTTAAATCTTCAAGGGTGTAAATGTCCAAAGGTGTAAAACAGATATGGATGAAAAGAAACAATTACCATCACCTTTCACATCTTTTTGTAAAAATGGGCCATTTATATCTATTAAATCATCATATTCTTGAATTGTAATTGTATTTTCCATTATATAATATATTTATATAAAAAATATTATATTACCTTTATTACAATAATGAAAAAATCAAATCGCATTTGTTACTTCCTACAATAATATTACTAATAGGACCACATATACATTGTTCACCCCATAGATTATTCAACATGTCTGAATTATTACCATTTTTGTTATTTTTTGGAAAAGAAGGTAATTCACTCATATTCATATTCAATGTATACCTTTTGTCTGTACATTCTAATGATATTTCACTTTGGGTTGTACACAATACACTTTCCTCATTAAAAATGCCTTTCCATGAATCATAATCCATAAAAGGTTTGTCATCTTTATTATTATCCAATTGGAAATGCTTTCCACTATTATTTAAATATGTATTGCAACCGATGGTTCTTGAAGATTTTGGCTCTTCTGAGTTAGGAGTCAACATATAATATTGCGGTGAATGACAAAACATATTGTAATATACATCTAGGTTCAATGAATCCCATTTGTCTGGACGTTTGAAGAAAAATGCCCGGATATCACATGTTTTTGAACGAATAAACATATTATGTGAAACCAGTACACCACCTGACGTAGCAAAACGCACGGCATTATCATTATTGTCAAATATATTATTTACTACTTTGGCTCTCATATTTGTTCCGATTTCAAACTCTATACCACTCTTTTTGTTATTTACAATGATATTTCTTGAATATGCTGTTGAAATTCCGGCACCTTGGTCGCTCCATATTCCATGACAATGATTGTCTCTTATGATATTTTGGCTAATAGATGATTTCTTTGGACGATGCACCTTCACACCGGCACATTCCCATCGCTGTTTTCCATAAAATTTCAAATTGTTGTTTCTCTCTACAAGATTATTCTTGAATTCAAAATTATTTGCCATGTATGCAGCTGTTCCTGCTGAACCATTGTCGCTTATAATGTTGTTTAATATTTTTGTTCCGTATGCACCTATGGCTTGACCGTTGGAACCATTTTCCAAATCTTGTTTAGCACCGCCTTCATTACCCCAATCAATACCAACGCAATTAGCGTATCTGATAATGTTGTTTTGAATAATCCAGAACTTGCCACAACGTGTTCCAACAGCACCGGCTTGTTGATTACTTCTACGTGACCAGAACTTATTTGGATATTGGTTAGCACATCTTTCAAAGATGAAACCGTCCACAATAATATTTCTCAAATTACGTGTATGTGGTGCAAAAAGCCGACGTTGGTTTGTGATTTCAATGGACTGATTTTCATTTACACCATTTACATACAATTGATTTGATGATGGGTCATAATACCAAGAGTTAGTGGTTGATTCCATTTCTGTTTTATATGGACATTGAGTATACATGACATCATCTACAAAAACTTGTCCCAAACAATATACCATGTTTTTATCACTGTTTTTAATGGATTTGATTCTTGATTCTGGACATCCTTCGCGTCCATAGGGTGTAACCGACATAGGAATTAAGAAGGGGTTCTTACCATCTACATGTGAATCATCAGTGAAAATACTTGTGTCAATCGGTCCTTGCGCAATATTGTTTTCATTTGTTTCTGGTTGCCATACTTCAGACCCCCTCACAATAGCACCATGCTTTGTTGTGGACCTGTATGTAACAGAAGCGTCTCGTTTACCACCATTTTTAGGTGCGATTCTTTCTCTATAAATGCCTGGTAATACATTGACAGTATCACCGGCAATTGCCTTTTGTGCTGCGAAATTGATTGTCTTAAATGGAGATGATTCGCTACCATCATTTGTATCTAATCCTGTATTGCTACAAACATAATAATTTGCCATATGACTATTATGTTTCTGTGTTTTTATATATGTATTTGTAGTAAATTATATTGTATTTTCTTTTGCCAAATTATGTATGACTTTAGGGTAATATATATCTTGTTTATTACCCGCAGTAGAATGTTGTTGTATTACTATACACTTATTTGAGAACTCGGAATCTATGTTCTCATATTCTGGATTATTTTGTTTCCAATCTAAAAGTGAACTTATGCTTTTCCTTGATATAGATTTGATTGCTTGACACAATTTTTCTTTTACCACTGCGTTTTCTTTTTGCCATTCATTATCATCTTTAATATACATGATTTCACGCTTTAAATTAGTACAATGAATAGGCCTTTCATGTAATGTAAGTTGTTTTAAATTGTCGGTCAATATTTTTGATACACCATCTACAAAACCTAATTGTGCATTATTTTCCAAGTCATTTTGTGATATTTCTATTCTGTTGATAAAATCAGCAAAATTCAATGCATTCTTGCATTGCTCGTTTAGAAACATATTGATGTTTACTTCATTGTTTTGAGTATTGTTTATTATAATATTGGATTTATTTTGTGCCAAAGTCATTAATTCATTCTGTAATTCGCGATTTTGATTAATAAGTTCACGGACCATATTGACATCAATCTTGTTTTCATTATCTACAATGGATTTTATGGAATCTTCAGTCTCAATTCTAGGAATTAACACTGGGTTTATTATTTTGCACTTTTTTTTGTGATACCACAGACTATTTCTTGCTTGGTATTCTTTTCCACATTCACATGTATGCAGTGGCGTTTTTTGGCGTTTTTTCGTTCTAAATGTTCTAATTTTATGTTTTGCTGTCAATAAGTGTCTATCATAATCACTTTGTTTACTGCATTTAAAGTCACAGACTTCACATGAAAAAGTTTTGGCGTTTTTTGGCGTTTTTTTCATTCTAAATGTTCTATAAATTTAGAACAGAAAAAACGCCGAAAAATTTTTTTAAAAAAAAATTATGCAGTGAAAAAATTCCGAATAAAAATGGTTTTCTGAGCATTATGCTAAGAATTGAATTTTTGAAAAAGTTTTCGAAATTCTATTTTAAGTTTTTTTCGAATTTCTCTTGGGAAAAAACAAAATTTTCAAAAAAGAATCTCAAACACCGTGATTTTTTTGTTAGCCTCTTACTGAGAATATTAATTCTGTTGTTGTATATTCTGATATGACTTCTATTATGGTATCATATGATTTATTCTGTGTATAATTTCAGTGATTTCGGTGATTTTTTGTTAGCCATCATTTGAAGAGTTTTTTGTGGAATATATGCATGTATTTTTGGAATTGTCGTAATATTATTTCGCATAATAAGTGTCATTATGTGAAATCTTCATATGAAACCAAAATGTGGAAAATGGGGGGTGCGGGGGGTGCGAAGCGCGAAGCGCGGAGCACCTATTTATTTCGGTAATGCATCACGCATAGCAATAATATATGCATTATTAAATTTGGAAAAGTCAGTGCCACGCTTCCAACGTGCTTCTTTCAATTTATCATGTTTCAATTTCAAAAGTGTTTCATGTTCCATTCCATGAGAACCAAATGTTTCTTGGTCGTGTCTTTCATAATCTATAATCATTTTTATTCTATGTGCAGGCATAGCAATACCTTTAACGCTCCTTGTCTTAGAATTTATTTTAGGTTTTGCATTCTTAGGTTCACATTTCTTTGTCTTTTTATTACGACGGGTATCATTTGGACATCGGGTATGTTTTGGCATTTATATAATATAACATAGATTATTTCTGAAACAAAACAAAATATACGCATATAGTATATGAAACATACTAGAAGTAACAGAAAATCCAATAATTATACTAGGAAAAGGAGAACCAATGTTATTATATTTAAAGACCATCCAGAATTCACACCTAATCTGACACCAAGAGAAATTTTCCAATTAGGTTCTTTCGGTGGCACTTATTGGCGTCCTATTTTTTCTAAAACAAACAATAAACACTATAAAAATGTACATAAAACATTTCCAAAATCATGGTGGAAAAACATCAAAGAAGAGAACCTAACATCACCTGATTATGATATAAAAAAGAATAAATACGGTGTGAAAGTAGGTTTAGACCTAGATTATTGGGAAGCTAAAAAATGGATGTATCATAAACATCCCTATGGATGGGTCCATTGGTACTGTGACTTCTATCAAGGAAATCGTTGTGAAGATGACGAACGTCAAATAAAGCGTTGGCAAGGTTTAGCGGGACCACGTGGTCGTTTTATGCGTTTTTTGGTAACAAAAATATTACAAAAAAAGTCAAAATATAATGATGAGAGTATTAGTCCTAAGATCCGTCAGGTCCTTCAACATTGGGGGTATGTTCTCACAAAAGAAGATTTTGACAATGAAATCAAGAGACGTAATCAAAAATAAGAGCTTTTACGCCCTATTATGATATCTATAGTATTCATTATATAAGCATAATGTTTATATAATCTTCAAGGGTGTAAATCTTCAAGGGTGTAAATCTTCAAGGGTTTAAATGTCTAGACTAACAACTTTTTTATCACTTGTATTACGTCTTCTAGATTTCTTTGGTTTCACATTATTTTCAAGATCCTTTAAACTAGAAACACTTATAAGTGAATCTTCATCGGCTGTTTTATACATATCAATATTTAAAGATTGTTCATTCTTCTCAATTGGTGTCGGTGGAGCTTTTGGCTTTAAACCAGATAGTATATTATCAATATCTGTATTTCGTGGTCCACTCATTTCAGGGCGTTTCATGGATGTACTATTTACAGGCGCGCTATTGGATGTAACGTCAACACCTGATTCTGCAAACATAGTATTTTTATTCAAATCTGGTCGGTTTGTAGGTCTCTCAGTAAATGTCATTGCTCCTGGTCTTTGTGGTGGTGATTGTTCGCGTGTTTCCACAGGAGCCGGTGGCGGACCATGAGACATATTTGGCTTATTTTTCATCAATTCTTCAGCAAATGCCATACCAGGCGTTTGTTGCTTCATTGTTTCTACAGTGGCACTTGTAAACATCTTCATCAATTCTGGTGACTGTTTAATGACGTCGTTGAATCCAGGTGCTGCGGTAGACAATGCTTTATTACTGAAATGAACCACACTTGCACTAAACCCAAGACGTAGTAACAAGCTCAATTCAGGGCTCATTTTACCGCCCTTGTATTTCTCATGAAGTTCTCCGAAAATTTCATCATAGCTATCAATGTCTTCAGATATGGATTCTCCCCAACCATCCAATGATATACCAAAAGGGTCAAACATGGCATTACCATATTCAATAGTATTAATCATAGTAATCATCCAGTTTTGTTGTATCTTAATAGAATCCTTTTTACGCTTATCTTCCAATGCACTCTCATATTCGTCTTCAATATCTTCATAATTAGAATCAATATTAAGACGTGTAGGCTCTTTGATTAATCCCTTGTTTGCCCAATCATCTAAAGATTTCAACATATGTCTCTTTTTCCGCTTTCTATCACGATCATTCATAGAAATAGCAGGCTTTGATGTATCATTCGGCGTCTCGCTCATTTTCATGAATCCATCCCATGTGGATGTATTACCAACAGAGCCCATTGTATTTGACCCTACTTTACTATCTCCTGCCTCTAATTTTATGTTTATTTTCTCTACATTCATTGAACCTGGTTTAGACAAGTCATCAAAAGTTACTCCAAGTGAACCCGGTACTGACGGTGCAGAATTTATTTTGATATTTGATAAATCATTCAAGTCCTCTTCTAGTTTATCTAAATCACCTAAATCTATATTTGTAGTTTTAGAAGAACTCTTGTTTTTATCATTCATCAACAATTCAATACCTCCTCCGAAATTAGTGTTACTGGTTGTATCAAAATTGATGTCAATAGGTTCCAAATCTGTTACTTCTAACTCCATAATATATATGTTATAAATTATGTTTAAGTTGTACGCAAACATAATTATTTTTTATGAATACAATAAATTCCTTGTAAAAAACAATCCGCTAAATCATCCTTTTTCTTGTGATTATGGAAAAAATGAACCCAATTTGTATGTTGTTTTTTAATAATTTCATCACAAAAATAAACAGCGTCTTTTTTATGTTGTTTGTAATTATTTAGGTTCTCTTCTTGAATTACAAAAGATTTCAATTTGTTAGATGAAGAAACAAATTCTATGTGTGTATTCTCATTTTTCATGATAAAATATTGAGCCAACATTCCTTGAATTGTTTTCATTCTGGAAGCTATTTTAGATATTTGGTTCTCAATGAGAACCTTGGATACATTTTGTAGACTTTCAACATTATCAATCTTTTCTTTTATTTTCTTGCCTATAGTAATTAAATCAACAGAGGATGCTGCGGTTTGTTTTTTAATAACACGAAGGTTCTTTGATTCATAGAAATTATTCAGTGTTTTTATCAAATCGTCTTTATTGAAAGCCATTGGTAACATCAGCGATTTTACTAATGCGACTAAGTTCTCTTTTTTCTGTTTTTTTATGTAACTGGGAGAACTTTCCTTTGTTGGAATTAAAAATCCTGATTTCTTGGAATGTACCAAACAATAACATTCGGTTTGGGTTGGATTACTATATTTTGCCTTCTTATTACAAGGCTTATCTTTCACCAAGAAACTACATGAAGCAGGAGCACTGTCCAATAAATCTAGGACGTTCCAATCAATAATTTGAGAACCTGAAGCATCAAAAACACAAAATGCCATATTTTTAATACCAATATCAAAACTAGCAATCATACATATATATGTGTAATTGTTTTAAATTTTAACTTTTTACAATGAGTTTTTGTAAAGTTCTCTATTCTTATCTAGAATACTTTGTCCATTGTGTTGTAGGTACTGTCTATAAGAATGTCCCGAAGTGATCTGTGAGAATCTCACTAAATTATTATTCTCTTTATGAGAACTAGGGAAATATGTTTTCTTTGGTTTTGATGATTTTGCATTTGTATTCGTATATTGAGTCTCCATTCTGAACATTATATGTTTATATTGTATACAAACATATAAAATATTATCAAATATTCATATCTATATGTGATTCTTTATCAACTCTATAAGTTCTCCTTTTTTCATCTTTGATGGGTCTTCACAGAGTCCTTTTTCAATTACCATAGCCCGTAAATCACCAACATTCATTTTTTTGAAATTAATTCGTTTATTTGATTCATGAGTTTCTTCTGTTTCTGTAACTTGTTTTATTATCTTAATATCAGGAATTGTTATTTTTTCATAGTTCTCATTGTCTTCTTCATTGTCTTCATCGTCTTCATCGTTGGGTTCAATGTCATCAACATCATCTTCATCATCATCTTCATCATCATCTTCTTCAATATCACTGAGTTCATCATCATTTTCCATTTCAACTTCTTCTAAATTATTTTCAAAGTTTTTAAGATCGGTACCAATCAATACTTGATCTAATGATACATTACCCATAAATGGAGAACCTGGTTGGTTCTCATTATTTAACACGTTATATGGACTACCAGAATTCAATTTATCATATTTTGGTTTCTTTAATTCTTCTGCTAAATCTTGGATTAAACTAAACAAATTGTCTGTCTTGTTCTCAATGAACCGAATACGTTCTTTGAAATGATAGAAAAGTATCAATATTAACGAGAATGTGATACCTAAAGACATAAGAAAAAAACTTTCAAATAAATTAAACGTCATTTTATTTATTAATATATTAAAATGGTTTTCATATAACGAATAAAAAACTATGTATTATGTATATATGGAGAATCAAGCCTTCGTTTCACAAAATGTTCAATTAAACAATTCAACTTATGAACCAAAAAATGTAGTCATAATGGTTCTCGTAGTATTACTTCTTTTGTCATTTTTAGGAATAAACATATTAGATATTTTGAGTAATATAATCAAAATATTTGTCAATTTACTTGGCCCTATTTTTAATAATATATTATCTTTATTGGGTTACACAACAGGTAGTGTGATCAATGTATCTGCGGATGTGATAAGCGACACTTCCAAAGCTGCAATTGATATTGCCGAAGGAACTGTACAAAACGTGGGAAATTTACTTATTAAAGCATCTAAAACCAATCTTGATAATAATACAAAAACACAATTAGATAGTGTATTGAGTAATACCAGTGTTCAATCCAATATTTCTACCACCGTAGAAGAAGACGTTCCGGAGAACCCGATTCAAAATCCTATTGCATCTTCCAAAAATTCATGGTGTTATATTGGCGAATATGAAAAGAAACGTTCATGTATTGCCATGAATGAACATGATAAGTGTATGTCCGGACAAGTATTTCCTGAACAACAAATGTGTCTAAATCCCACAATGCAACAATAAGCAATAACCTATAATGTTGTTTTTGTTAATGAGAAAATACCTAATGTAGCAGGCGGTGCCAAACTATCCAACAATATTGAACTATTATCAATGTTCTCAGAGGATGTGGATGCATTTATATTTAATATTATACTGGAATTATCCTCTAAATTTACTTCAGTATTAGTATAAGTACTACTATTATTAGCTATTGCCATAGAGCCACGGGCTTGAAATTTATATACAAATCCACGCTGTGTAGGTAATCGTAAATTCGTTATTACAATATTGTATAGATATTGTGATATTTTAAATGTTTCATTTGATGTAGCATTAGATTCAATATTGAATACTAATGACTTGATAATTTGGTCTTCTACATTTGAATTAATAGTAATAGTATCCATTTGTGTATCATGATATAGTACTCTTAAATCCAATGAGTTAATAGTCAATGTATTACTAGATATGTCATTTATTGAAATATTATTATTACTAATGTCACCCACAACGTTAATGCCCACAGGAATAACTAATGTGAAATCACTGAAATCGCTCTCAATATTATTGATATATAGATTCATAAATGTTGTATATGTAGTATCATTTACAGGAACATTTACATCAGCATTGTAATCATATGTAAAATCACTTGTATCATTGGATAATGAAAATATGTTACGACCTGCCTCATAATTATATAAAGGTACACTTGGGTCTAGTTGTAGAATGATTGGTGGACCAGGTACATCACAAGATGTGCTTAACGAAGGTAATAATTCATCATTTCTACAAACTATATTTGTTCTTACATTTTTATTGCTCCTCATCAATCTTGAAAAATTCTGGCGATTTGAAAAATTACCACTTGTAAATGATTGTTTATTATATTTCAATATTTCTACTTTGCGTCTCATATCAAGCTGTTGTTGAGTAAATTTAGGATTGGTTTTACGCTCATTATTTGGGTCACTTAATACACTGGTTGTGTAAGGGCTTTTTATTTCAAATCGCAATGACATTTTTTTTGAATTTTTAAAAGCTATCATTTCATCTCGTGCTTGTTGTATATTGACACAATCATCCGACTCTGCCATATATTGTTAAGCATATATTTTGTTATGATATTTACAACAAAATATATTATTCACATATTTAGTTCATGTACCAACTATTGGATAAATAATCGTAAGAGTCTAGATTTTTGTCATTAGATGTCATGTTTGGACCTTTTTGAGTAATATTCATGATTTGGAATACATTGAGTCCATTATCAAAATATCGTAAATCAGATAAATTTCCATCAAAACCACCGTTACCACATACTTTAATATCGTCATAGTTTTGTTTAGGGAAAGCTTCTAATAAAGTACGCTTTGATAATGTACCATTTACATATACATCCATTACTTTATTTTCAACACGAATTGCTAAATGAAACCAATGACCAATTGGTAAATCCTCAATCTCAATTTTACTTGTTTTTGGTATATTTTCCGAACTATTACTATTAGCTTTTTCATAACTATCAGATGTTGTTGTTTCTAAGTCCATAAATATGTGGATTTTATTATATTCACGTTTGTCTACATAATTAGAAAGAGTGGTATTACCAGAAATATCATTGAAAAAGTAAACACCTGGACCATTACCGATATCTGTTCTCCCTTGGTATGTAGTAGTAACTGTTGAACCAGAAGCATCGTCAATGACTTCCCCGTCACCTTTTGTAAAAATGTGTTGATAGGATTTATGTGTATCATTTTCTCTCGTTTGATTACGTTTTAACCAAACAGCCCATGTGAATTCAATACCTTTGTTCTCATTATTGGATCTATGAATAGTGATGGAATCGCTTTCTTTTGGATTCTGTGGTATTACTTTGTATGAATTTCCATTAATAAGTCCTTTCACCACGTAAGGATCCTTGGATGGAACAGAGAACCAAGCAATAATATAAATACCTAAATTGAACAAAATCATAAATACAATGAGAACCAATAATAAAAAGACAAATTTGGCTACAATTGTATTGGAAGAGATAAATTCATTGCCTAATGTAGATACATCTTTAGAACCAAAATCCCTTACACTGTTGCTAATATTGTCACGCAAGCCAGTGGAAAAACTTTTCAATCCTTCTTGAGCATTATTATATGATGAACTTAATTGTTGACCTATAGGTTTATTATAATCCATGTATATACTTTATAATTATAAAATACTGTGTTATAATTATATTTTTGGCATTTACACCCTTGAAGATTTAAAATAATTGGAATGCAGTTGTTTCAATTTCATCCTTTGTTACTGCAAATTTCAATCCAAAGTTTCCAAGAGCGTTTCCTAAATTAGATCCGCCATTTCCTTCTTTATACTTATTATATGCTGACTTTGGATCAAATGTTTTTGGAATACGCTCAAATTTACTAATATAGCAATCAAATGAATGAAAAGTGATATTATCGGCACCAGTAGGAGAATAATTTGTAGAATCAGTATACGTAATATTTACTGATTTCACCATTTTACCATCTAAATATACATCTACTATTCTGCCATTTGTAGAAGCTTCTGTGGTTACCAAAATGTGTACCCATTTTTGTAGGGGGAAATTATGTGTGACTTCAATCTGTTCTCCAGTAACATTATCATCACCACCAACATATACAACAAAGGTACCACTAAGATTAAATCCAACATGTAAATCGTTATTTCTGGAAAATATCATTTTACTTACGTTTTCTATAGATTCTACATATGCCCAGACACTGTATGTCACATTTTTTGATTCAGGACTTCCTAACGATGATCCTAACAGATCCTGAACACCTACTTTTAAATTCGTTTCCTCTTTTAATGAAGTTGTTCCAGTGAAATAATCTTGAAACACCATATAAACAATGACTAAAATTAAAATTACACCTAAAACAATTACTGTAGTATTCATATATATTGATAAAACATATTTTTGCCAATATTTATAGTATATTATTCACAGGCGGATTTTGCATAAAAAGTAAATTATATTGTGTAGCAATTTGTGATCTTGTCAATGCCTTTGTAAAGTAAACAACATTACATATTGCACCATTTAAGTAATATTTGTTATTTCCAAATTCATCAACTTCTACACCTAGTTCAATTTTGTCTTGATTGTTAAATCTCACACTATTAGTAGGATAATCAATACTGTATTCCATTTTACCATTGATGTACACATCCACATTGTGTTTATAATAATTAAATACGATATTATTCCATTTTTGTCCATCTACATGAACATAGATAATATTATTATTATCAATATTGCTGTCGTTACCATAAAGAATCATTTTGAGTTTTTCCTTTTTAGAACGTTTGTAAGAATCATCATTTATACTATCGTCACTAGTTGCATAAGTGATTTTAGGTTTGAAATCTTCGCTTCCATAGGAGAAAATTTGTTTATTTTCTGATGACACACTGTTAGGGTTGACATATATCCACATACTAATGGCATAATTTTGCATCATTGTTGGGTTTAACGTATTCATTTTGGGTAATTCACTATAATGGGCAACAATTTTTGGATCTTTGAAAAACAGAGAATCATGTAATAATGTTTTTCCATGAGATTTAAGATGCCATTGAAAAAGTGGTGGCAAATAATAATAGACAGCTAATATTGCTGCTTCCAAAAATAGTAATATATACACAGTACTAGGTGTTAAGTTTAACTCTTTGCGGATATATTCAATGAAGTCACTCAACAAACATGGTAAAAAAAAGATGAAATTGGCTATCCATCCACTCTTGTCATCAATACGACGAATACGGTCACTAAATACATTATAAAACATCGCTAATACAATTAATAAACTTACAACAAATAATAACACAAAAGAACCATTAATAATATTTTTGTAAGCATAACTTAAAGAGTTCATGTAAACAAATAATGCAGAAAATAAAAAAAATAACAATAATGCAATGAAACTTAGATAAAAGAATAGATTATTATTCTTTCTTAATAAAATAATACTTATTAAAAATAATATAAAGGGTATAATTACGATTAAACCATTTAGAAAATTTATACTATTTCCACTTTTCTTAATATCATTAAGAAGCAAACCTGTCATTACTATTGATATAAGAATAAAAACATAAATGATATAGATCGTAGGGTATTCTTTAATTTTTTTTTGAATATCTTCTATTGATGTTGGCATTATATATATTAGCAATATATTTGTATTTTTCTTTTATCCTATATTCCTATATTCCTATATTCCTATATTCCTATAATTTAGAAAAATATATACGTTTAATATATAATGGCTGTTACCAGATCAGTTACTCGCGCTAAGAAGTCTGTTACTAGAAAGTACAGAGCTCGCGTTTCTAAGTCCGAGTGTCGTGGAAAAGGTGCATATGCTTGTGCTTTATTAAAGCCCAAGTGCAAACTTTCCAAGGGTACAGGAAAGAGAAAATCCTATTGCAGAAAGAGCTCAAACCAGAAGCTTTAAATGTTTAGCAAATCATGATTATTTATAATAAATAATTACAAATATACCAATAATTACAAATATACCAATAATTACAAATATACAAATAATTACAAATATACAAATATTTACAAATATACAAATATTTAGAAATATACCAATATTTAGAAAAAAATATATACGTTTAATATATAATGGCTGTTACTAGATCAGTTACCCGTGCTAAGAAGTCTGTTACTAAGAAGTACAGAGCTCGTGTTGCTAACTCCCAGTGCCGTGGAAAGAAATCTGCTCCATGCAATAACACAAGAGGATGCAAGATGTCCAGAGCCACTGGAAAGAGAAAATCTTACTGCCGTAAGAGAAGCAACCAAAAGCTTTAAGTTAACTGTATTTAACTAATTAGAAAATATAATAGATTATATTTATTATATTTAGATACTTATAAATTCTCCATAGCGGTTTTCTTACCATGACAATCTCTGCATAATGCAACTAAATTATCCACATGATTACTTCCTCCATGCTCTAATCTAACAGTATGATCAACTTCAAACCATGCCGGTAATTGCTTTTTACAGTCTCCACAAGTCCAATTTTGTCGTGAAGCCACGAATTTCTTCTTTGTTTCACTCACAGAACGTTTTGTAGATTTACTACCAGAATTCATGACGCGTTGTTGAGCTCTTTGATGTTCAATTGGTGCGGTTATAGATTGTGGATGACTTCCATAGTACTGACTCTTCGTCATATCAATAATAGGATGTATAAAGTTCGTAGCGTCTTTGTCAACGGGTAAATATTTCAAATATTCATTTGAAGATTCAATAATGGTTTTGGCTTTATCTGGACTTCTTCTTAGCACCCAACACAAAGCAATTCCGGCCAAACCAACACCAATCATTTGATAATACTTTTTCCATGTCAATGCTATTTTCAAATATTTGCCATCTGTGTATATATTACCTATAATGAGACCGGTTATAATTAAAATAAAAATTTCAAAACGCATATATATTGTACAATTATAATTTTTTATTGTGAAGATAAATCGCATAAACAACAATTCCTAATGTGAAGAATCCTTGTATATAATGATGCTTTATGTGTAGTTTTTCACTGAGTTTTACTTGTTTGGGTTTATATTGAGCATAAAATATATCTTGTGATTCTTCGTATGAAATTTGTCGTTTTCCTAATTGTAAATTAATCTTATTGTGTATGAAATAAACCCATCTTTTAAAAGAATCGCAACATGTTAAATAAGGCGTAACAGGATATTTGTCCAACAAATGACTAAAATTATTACTCATTGATTCGTTTGGTATATACAATGGCATATTCATTATTAGATCATAGTATTTGCGTTTTATCGTTTGATTTGGATATTTAGGATAGGTTTCTGCAACATGATGTAAGAAACTCCAATAACATGGTCCCCATATATCTGGTTCGTAGTACTTCATCTATAATTTTAAAAACGAAAACTATATAGATATATACACGAAAATTATATTAATGGAAGTACAATATTGTAATAATTGCGGAAAATCAGGACATATTCTAAACCAATGTAAAATGCCGATTACTAGTATAGGAATGATTGCATTTAGAAAGAAAAATGATAAATATGAATTTCTAATGATATGTCGCAAAGAAACATTGGGGTATATGGATTTTATACGAGGAAAATATAGTTTGAATAATAAGAATTACATTATGAATATGATAAACCAAATGACACTACATGAAAAAGCAATGTTATTAAATAAAGATTTCAGGACATTATGGAAAAATATTTGGAATGAAGATAAGAGTCAATATAAACAAGAATATAATACATCACATGACAAGTTCATGATGTTGAAAGAAGGTATAACTATTAACGATGAATCTTATACTTTGGATATGTTGATAAAAGAATCCAATAGTGAGTGGGTAGAACCAGAGTGGGGGTTTCCTAAAGGCCGTCGCAATTTACATGAAAAAGATTATGATTGTGCATTGCGCGAATTTTGTGAAGAAACAGGTTACAATCCGTCACAAATACAAAATATACAAAATGTGATGCCTATTTTTGAACTCTTCACTGGTTCTAACTACAAATCATATAAACATAAATATTTCCTTGTGTACATGAAAAATAACTGTAAATCTTATGGGTTTCAAGAAAGTGAAGTGAGTAATATGAAATGGATGACTATTGATGAATGTTTGACAAATATACGTGATTATAATTTAGAGAAGATTCAGATGATTACGAAAATACATGAATGTATGATGAAAACACAATTTTGTATGATGTAAAATGTCTATGTTTTTATGTCTTTTTATACTATATAAAAACAATCATTATGACAGAAATAGAACCATGTCCATATGGATATTTTCGGCCAACCAAAAATGCACCATGTAAATTGAAATCATTAGGAAGATTTGAAAAAAATGATGAACTACAAGAGCGTTATGTGTCTAATGAATTCAAAAATATGATCACCGCCGAACAATATCAAGAAAATATATTGAGTAAATTACCTGAGGGCTGGAAAGTCGTAAATTATAACAAAGATGAATATAAATTTGAACGTTTGAGTGGTAATAATTTCAAACTTCTACCAAAAAAAAAGAAAACGAAAAATAAGAGAATTTCTTTGAATAACACAAGAAAAGAATACATTGAAAAGCATTCACCTGAAAAAATTATATTACCAGAACCGAGTTTCCCATTAATAGATGAACCAGAAGAAATTGTTGTTGATAAACCACAAGAAAGCGATGAACCATGTCCATATGGATATTTTCGGCCAATCAAAAATGCACCATGTAAATTGAAAACATTAGGAAGATTTGAAAAAAATACAGAACGTAAAGAGCGGTATGTGCCGAATGAATTCAAAAACATGTTGTCTGATGCTGAATATGAAGAAAATATAGTAAGTAAAATACCCGAAGGATGGAAAGTAGTCAATTACAACAAAGATGAATATAAATTTGATAATTTATCGTCAGGAGAGTATTTATTAGTGGCTAAAAAGGGCAAAACAAAACGAAAAAGGATAGTATTAAATGAAACAAAAAAAATGGAATCTCCAAAAAAAAAAACATTGAAAAAGATAAAAATCAAACCTGTTTCTATTAGTCCAGAAAGCGCTCAATCTACTACACCAACTGGCTCATTTGTAAAGTTTGACCCAAGTTATTTGGATTATTTATACCCACGTATTGATGACAGTGAGAACTTTGTAATGAAAATAGCATCACATAAGGAATTCGGAAATAATAAATACGATGGTGCTTTACACCCTATTGAAGAACACGCTAATAAACTATGTAATTCTGATTTTGAATTGATGCCACATCAAAATTTAGTGAAAAATTTCTTATCATATCATACACCTTATAATAGTTTACTATTGTATCATGGTTTGGGATCAGGTAAAACATGCAGTGCAATTGGTATTGCTGAAGAAACACGTGCTTATATGAAACAGGCTGGTATAAAAAAATCCATTATTTTCATTGCTTCACCAAATATACAGGACAATTTCAGGAGTCAATTATTTGACGAGAAAAAATTGGTAGAAGTAGATGGTAAATGGTCATTGAACACATGTGTGGGTGAAGCTCTATTGAGAGAAATCAATCCTAGTACAATACA
>Ga0209137_1002143_pt1 | contig 17733 bp, 12 predicted proteins | sample SaaInl5LU_22_DNA_FD_184642 | JGI IMG/M metagenome (GOLD analysis project Ga0209137, IMG submission 184642) | Marine microbial communities from expanding oxygen minimum zones in the Saanich Inlet - ESP_105LU_22_DNA (SPAdes) (version 2) | ecosystem: Environmental > Aquatic > Marine > Intertidal... | reverse complement strand
AATATACGACTTCAAAAATGAACGAGTATAAAAATAAAGCACTTGCTATTTTAGAACAATATCCAGATTCTGAGTATAAAAATTCCCTAAAAACAATGATTGATTACGTTGTAGAACGTAAAATTTAGTCAGTTTAATGAGTATTTTTTTATATTTGATTTTTAAGAAACAATCAAACTATGAAAAAAAAATACCTCCTCTTATTTATTGTAGCCTTATTATTCTCACAAATTAATTTTTCTCAATCAAATTCAGGAATATATTTTCCAATTTCTGATGCTGAAAGAAATCAAAAGTGCTCTTATTTTACAAATGCATTTAATCAAAAACCTAAAGAAATTAGATTTAGTATTGTAAAAGAGGGGAATCAACTCTTTTTAAGTACCAATGATAAAAATTGGTTTGCTGCAGTTTTTAAAAATTCGGGAGATGGAGTTGCAATTGATGTAGTTTCCAAATCTATTTATGACTGCAACAAAGATTTTGAAGATTCTCAAATTAAAGGAACTTTATTACAACCTGTTTTTGCGCAACAATTACTTAGAGGATTTAAAAAATCAGCTAATTCAACAAATTTTAAAACCCTTATTGGCTCAATTCCAAAAGAATTGCAAAATGACGAATTGGAATTTAACATCCTTTTTTTAAATAATAAAGCTTTATGCAGGTATCAAACAATTTATAACCTTGAGTCATTTCCCTGGGATTTGTTAGATATGGGAGTTTATTTAGACTCCTTAACATATAAGGACCAAAAAATTACTACTTCTGATAAATTCATCACTAAATACAAAACATTAAAGTTTATCATTCCTTTTCAAAAAAATAAATATGAATATCTTTCTGAAGATATAAAACCTTTGTATGATAGCTTAAAATTGACAGATTTTACTATCAAAAAAATAAATGTCAAAGCGTATTCTTCTATTGAAGGGAGTCTTGAAAGGAATATAGAGCTGCAAGAAAAACGAGCCAATAGCATCATTAAATCATTACAAACTTTTCAGCAACCAAATATAATAACAGAAATTTCTACCTCAGAAAATTGGGTTGAATTTTTAAATGATATATCAAAAACTAATTATAAAGATTTTAAAGAACTTTCAAAGAGAGAAATAAAACAAAAAGTTGTAGGAAATATTTCTTCAGATTTAGAAAAATATTTAAAAAATCATAGAAAAGCTGTTATAATTTTAGAATTAGAAAAAAAAGATAAGTATAAAAATATGTCAAAAGAAGAATTGGTTGATACATTTAATCAATTGATTTTAGATGAAAATGTTGAGGAAGCTTTGGTGATTCAAAACTCAATATGCGAAAGACTGAAAGAGGAAAACTCACCAGAACTACTATCAAAACTTACAGTTCCAAAGCAGCTAAAATTCATACCAATTCTCACTAAAAATAGTGTTTTTAAATATATTTTAAACGTAAGTTATGCAAAAATTGTTTTTGATGAATTGAAAGTTTTAGAAAAATTAGACCCAAAAAATTATCAAATCAAATATAATTTAGTGGTAATGAAATTTTTTATTTGGAGATATAATTGGGAAGAAATCAAAGAAAATGATTTTAAAGCTGAAATTTTAGAATTGAAAAAATTTGGTATTAAACAAAATTTAATTGATAGAATGTTGGTGAATTTTCATATTGTAAAAGCAGAGAAAAATATGAAGGAGAGAAAATATGAAGCAAAAGATGACTCTGTAGATTTTATCTCAGAGACGTATGATAATTTTACTCTTTCAAGTTTTGATTACGTAAGTTTAGCTCAGTTTCTAACATTTTATGCAAATACAGATGAAGCCATTGATCTTTTAGAAGAGAAAGTAAAAGAGATAACTATAGATGAGGATTTATTGTTTTATTACTTAAACCTAACGTTGATTGATGAGTATGAAGTTGCTTCAAAAAATTACAGAACTATTATGTTAAACGCTATTGAGATTAACAAACAACGATTTTGTAAATTATTTGATCCATCAAATGATGGAGGAGTTACTTTTCAATTGTTAAAAAATAAATTTTTAAAAACAACGTATTGCGAAAATTGTATTAAAAATTAAATAGTTGCTTTTAAAGAAACTACAAAATTTCTTCCCGGAGAAACAATTCCTGAGCTATAAGGTCTGTAACGAAGGTCAGTAATGTTTTCAATTCCTGACGAAAACAGTAAATTTTCTTTAAATTTATACGATGTTTTGATATTTAAAACAAACCAAGATGGTGAATAAGGATTGCCATTTAGGTCAATTGCATATAAAAAAGGTTTTGCAATTTCAGATTCAGGCATGTCTTCAAAAGCTACTTCACCACTGTAATTTGCATATAATTGAGCATTAAATTTGTCATTACTATAACTAAAACGCGTAGTTCCAAACCATGGAGTTGCATGTCTTAAGGGACTTTTTTCTCCATTATCCATTTCTTCCTCTCCTTTTTGATAATTAAAATCTGATGAAAATATAAAGCCTTTTCCAAGATCAATTTCAATACCTGTTTGAAATCCATATACATTTGCATTAGCAGCATTTTGAATCGCTTGTACTTGGCTCATTTCTCCATCATACATAATTTCTGAAAGTCCATTCAAAGTAAAATTTCTTCGAACCATGGCATTTTTTAATAAAGTATAAAATCCTGTCAATTCAACTTTTACAAAATTACTAAGTGTTTTAGCGATAGAAACATCTGTATTATAAGCATATTCTGCTTTTAAATTTGGATTTGGAACCACTACAAAACCGGGTTCAGAGTCAAACACTTTTCCAACATCATCTACATTTGGTGAACGAAAAGCGGATGACATATTTGTACTTAACAACCATGTTTTTTCAGGTCTAAAAACCAAACCAATGCTTCCTGAAAATGCAGCATCATCAATTTTTGCTTTTGTAAAAGGAAAAGGATAAAAAGTAGTATCAAAAACAGCATCAAGCGTATAAAAATTATAACGCAAACCTGTTTGCAATGTCCATTTTGAATCAAAATCTGTTTGATTTGAGATGTAAAAACCTAAAGATGACCAAGTAGCATTTGGATATCGACTTGGGCCTTTTTGTGAAATATTTGAAGAAATATCTGTATTGACTCCTGTAGATGTTACTTCATTAAACACGTATTCAGTGCCATAAAATAACTTATTTCGTTTGCTTAAAACTTTCGAAAAATCTAAGTTAGTTGAAAAAGCAGCTACTTTTTCAGTTCTTGTTTCTCTGCTATTTCTGTTGAATCCTCTGCTAATTCTACTTTCTTCAAAATTTTGATGAGTAAGTCTTAAGCTGACATTGTCAAAAAATGAATGCGCCATATTTTTATCAATTTCAAGATTATTCATTACCCATTTTTGAGGACCATATTTCCATTCACCATCTCTAGGATTTCCATTTCTGGTGATGATTAAACGATCATATCTATCATAACTTGAGGTCTCAGAAAAATGAAACCCGTATTCAAAATCCCAATTGTCATCAGATTTAAATCCTACTTTTTGCATCAAATTGAGTTGTGCATATCCAGTAGGAATTTGTTTTTCAGGATTTTCGTTTGCAATCGCAACATCTTGATTGTTAATTCTTTCTACATAAAAATTTCGTAAATATTCATCAGGGCCATTGCTTCCCATGGTTAAATCTCCATAGTCATTATGAGAAATACTGGTTACAAATGCCCATTTTTGAAAACCAAGATTGATGTCAGCATGCACCGTTTTTTCTTCATTTGCAGACGAAAAACGTGCAAAAGCATTTCCGAAAATTAAAGGTTTATTTTCAAAAGAAAATTTTGGAGTAATCGTTTTAAAACTCATTACTGCACCAATTGCATCACTACCATAAATTACAGAACCAGGTCCAAAAACAACTTCTGTTTTTTCTATTGAAAAAGGATCCAAAGAAATTACATTTTGTATGTTTCCTGCTCTAAAAATGGCATTATTCATACGAACACCATCAATAGTATATAACAATCTATTGGTTGCAAAACCTCTAATCATTGGACTTCCACCACCTTGTTGGCTTTTTTGCATAAAAACTTTTCCAGAAACTGTAAGCAAATCAGCAGCAGTTTGCGGATTTAATAATTGAATTTCTTTCTTTGAAATAATAGCAACTTTTGTAGCAAGTTCTGATTTTTTTTGTTTCCATTTTGAGGCTGAAATTACAATTTCATCCATACTCAAAATACTAGGTTCAAGTTTAATTACAAACTTATTATTTTTAATTTCGTCATAGGTTTTTAGTTTCGATTTAAAACCTAAAAAACGAACTTCTAATGTTGAAGCATTTTTAAAAGTACTTATATCAGCCTGTCCTTTTTCGTTTGTAGTAACGTAGTCTTTTGTTTTTTGATCAAAAATGGTAACCTGTTCTAAACGTTCATTCGTTTCTTTATTTACGATAGTTACTGTTTGAGAAAATGATTGGGCACCAAAAAAAAGGAAAACTGAGAAAAAGAATAGTTGTTTTAACATCTATAAAAATATATGATTGATAATTGACTTTTTTTCATATCAAAAATCATACCTTTTTTTTATTTTAATTGAAAAATTATAAACTTAATAATTCCTCTAAAAATTCTCTTTTATCAGACAATCTTGGCACTTTGTGTTGCCCCCCTAATTTTCCTTTTTTCTTTAGCCAATCATAAAATAACCCTTTTCTACCGACATTGACTTTTGGAAAAGCCAAGGTTAAATTATTATATCTTTTTGCTTCATAATCGGAATTTATTGATTTTAAAGCATTGTCTAATAATTCCGTAAAGTATAATAAATTTTCTGGAACATCCTTAAATTCTATCAACCATTCATGACCACCACTATTTTTTCCTTCCATAAAAATGGGGGCTAATGTATAATCTGTTATGGTTGAGTTGGTTTTTTTACAAGCTAAATTCAAGGCATCTTCAACATTTTCGATATTCAATTCTTCACCAAAAACATTGATGTAATGTCTAGTTCTTCCTGTTATTTTTATTCTGTAAGGTTCTAAAGAAGTAAATTTGATGGTATCACCAATCATGTAGCGCCACAAACCTGCATTTGTGGTGATGATCAACCCATAATCCACCTCTTTTTTTACTTCGGATAAAGGAATAGCTTTTGAACTTTCTCCTTTATATTCGGTCATTGGAATGAATTCGTAAAAAATTCCATAATCTAACATTAATAATAATTCTTTAGAATTATTTTGATCCTGAATGGCAAAAAATCCTTCTGATGCATTGTACGTTTCGTAGTATCTGAAATTCTTTTTTGGGATTAGTTTTTTGAATTGTTCTCTGTATGGATTAAAATTGATACCTCCATGAAAATATACTTCTAAATTTGGCCAAACTTCTAGAATATTGTTTTTTCCTGTTCTGTCTAAAACTCTGTTCAATAAAACCAACATCCAACTTGGAACACCTACCAAACTAGTGATGTCTTCCTGAATAGTTTCTTCAATAATTGCTTCCAATTTAGTTTCCCATTCTGCCAATAATGCAGTTTCTTGCTTTGGAGCGGAACTAAAATCTGCCCAAAAAGGCAAATTCTCAGTAATGATTGCAGATAAATCACCAAAATAGGAATTGTTATCTTCGTAAATCGCTGAACTTCCTCCTAATTTCAATCCTTTTCCCGTAAATAATTGACTTTCTTCGTTGTTGGTAATGTATAAACACAACATGTCTTTGCCTGCTTTTAAATGGCAATACTCCAAAGCTTCATTACTTACAGGAATATATTTGCTTTTGGCATTCGTTGTTCCACTTGATTTTGCAAACCATTTTATGGGTGTTGGCCAAAATAAATTTTGCTCACCTTTTCTACAACGTTCAATCAAGGGTGCGATACTCTCATATTTTTGAATCGGAACTTTTTTTACAAAATCTTGATAGTTTTCAATTTCCGAAAATTGGCGTTCCTTTCCAAACTCCGTTTTTTTAGCACTGGTTACCAATTTCAACAATAATTCTTCCTGAACATCGATAGGGTACTTGAGAAATAAATCTATTTGATGAATGCGTTTTTTTAAAAACCAAGAAATAATAGAATTAACAATGAAGTTTGGCATAAGTTACCTTGTGATTTTTGTGTAGTTTTGTCAAGAGCTAAAATTACTAAAATTTGGTCATGAACTATCAAGGAGTTTTAAAAAAAATGAGAACGGAATATTTGGACGAGATTCAATATTTTTTAGACATGCAATCTGATTTTTTGCATGTAAATCAATTATTGAATACTACAATTTCGATTTCTTTTATCAAATATCAATGTTTGCAATGCGAATTAGAAAAACCAATTTACAGACAAGGTTTTTGTAAATCGTGCTTTTTTGAAACGCCAAATGCGGGCGATTGGATCATGAAACCTGAGTTGAGCAAAGCGCATTTAGGAATTGAAGACCGTGATTTAGCCTATGAAAAATCAGTTCAATTGCAACCACATATTGTATATTTGGCAAACTCTAGCAACGTAAAAGTTGGCGTTACCAGAAAGCAACAAGTGCCCACAAGATGGATTGATCAAGGCGCACACGAGGCCATAGAGATAGTAGAAGTACCTAATAGATATTTAGCAGGAATTACAGAAGTTGCTTTAAAAGCGCATGTTGCTGACAAAACCAATTGGCGAAAAATGTTGCAAAATGATTGCAAAGACGAAGATTTGGTTGTGTGGAGAGATCAGCTAAAAAAATACATTCCCGCTGAAGTAATGCCTTATTTTATTGAAAATAACCAAGAAACACAGATTCATTTTCCAGTGTTGCAATATCCTGAAAAACCCAAAAGTTTGTCTTTAGAAAAAGAAAAAAAATTCTCTGGAAAATTAGTAGGTATCAAAGGTCAATATTTGATTTTTGAGGATGAAACCGTTTTTAATATCAGAGGAAATGAAGGTTTGGTAGTTGCGATAGATTTTTAAAAAAGACTATTTGGATTGATTTACCAAACTATCCAACACCATTTCTACACCAAAATTATCATTACTTTCTGTGATGAAATCAGCAATTTTTTTGATGTCTTCGTGCGCGTTTTTCATGGCAAAACTCATTCCAGCTTCTTCCATCATTTCAATATCATTGTGATAATCTCCAAAAACCAAAGTTTCTTGTTTTGTAACATTCAAAAGTTTTTGAACGGCTTTTAAAGCATTGCCTTTGTTGGCTTTTTCATCAGAAATATCCAACCAATGTTGTCCAGAAATTTTTAATAAAACCTCGTTTTTAAAATCTTTCACTACAGGAAAAATAAACTTTTCTGATGAATCAAAATGATATACTGCAATTTTAAAAACAGGAATTGTTTTTGCAATTTCCATGACATCTTGCACTTGTTGAAAACTGTGATAATATTCTTGAAAAAGTGAGATAAAACGGTTGTCTTTGCTTTCGATATAGGCTGAATTATCACAACAAAGCACCATATTTGCTCCAGAAATTTTTCGTAAAACAGGAATCAGCTCTTGTACTTTTTTGGCGTCTAAAAAGTGTGAAAGTAAGGTGGTTTTTCCTTGTTTTACAACGCCACCATTTTCTGCAATCACATAAATTTGATCTTTGATAATATCTAATTTCGATACAATACTATTGTGTTGTCTGCCACTTGCAGCACAAAAATGAATGTTTTTTTCTTGCAATTTTTTAAAAAGCAAAAAGAATTGATCACTCACTTTTCCTTTGGAATTGAGCAATGTGCCATCCATATCAGAAACTACCAATTTTATAGGGGAAAAATCCATCAATTATTTGGTAGAATCTCGGATTACCAAATCTGTTTTAATGACTTTAGTAGTAAAATCAGTCAATTTATTTTCCAATCTGTCAATCAAAATATTTGCTGCAGTTTCGCCCATCAATTCTCCATGTTGGCTAATTGTTGTCATTTTTGGACTTGAATGTCTTGCTAAAGTTCCGTTTGAAAATGCAATTACTGACATATCTTTAGGAATTTGATAGCCCAATTTCAGCGAAGCTTTCATTGATGCAACAGCAGCAGATTCGCCTGTTGTAATGATACTATCTAATTTATTTTTTTTCAAGAAAGGCAATAAGATTTCTTCATATTTTTTATAATCTGTATCAATAATATTGATAATGAAATCTTCATTGAATGGCAAGCCAACTGTTTCTAACCCTTTTTTATATCCTAAAAATCGTTGTTGCCCTATGTGTAAATTGCTTAATGTAGATACAAATCCAATTTTTTTATGACCACTTTTATACAAATGTTCTACTGTATTTAATGCGCCATTAAAATCGTCAGTAATAATTTTGTCACATTCAATGGTTGGTGCAACTCTGTCAAACATTACAATTGGAATTCCGTTTTCAATGGTTTCTTGAAAATGAGAAAAATTTGCATTGATTTCTGTTTCTTTTGACATTGAAAGGATAAATCCATCAATACTTCCGTTGGAAAGCATTTCAATAATTTCTAATTCTTTGTCATGGGATTCGTTTGATATACAGGTAATTACTTTATAACCTCTTTCTAAAGCCGTTTTTTCTATGCCATTAAAAACCTGTGCAAAAAAGTAATTTAACATGGTTGGAAGAATAATCCCAATGGTTTTTGTACTTCTGTTTTTTAAGCTTAGTGCATTAAAATTGGGTTTATAATTGTTTTCTTTCGCATATTTTTGAATTTTTTCTTTGGTAGCGTCACTAATTTCATAGCTATCATTCAAAGCTTTAGAAACGGTTGAAATTGAGACATTAAATTTTTTTGCAATGTCTTTAATTGTGAGTTTATTCATTAGAAAAAATTTTTAAGCACGAATATATGAAAATAAATGTATTTTTTTAACAATTAAATATTAACGAATTGTTTTTTACTATCATAAATTATGAAAAAAAATAGCAAAATATATTGAAAAGCAACTAAAAATAAATTTTCATTCCAAGTAGAATTTGAATAAGCATGATAACTTAAAATGACAACAAACGACCAATAAATGGGAAATCTATACTTTGTGAAAATACATAAAAGCAGAGGAGTTGCTACATACCAAGGATGCACAGTACTTGAAAAAAAATAATAAAAACTGATGCTAAAAAGCATAGAAATAAAAAGGTTTTCTATAGTATTATTTCTCCTGAAAAACCCAAGGATTAAAATGAAAACAACAGTGCATAATGCAGTTATTTTTCCAATAATTGAAATTTCGTTATAGCCGGTAATGAGATAGCCGATTTCTCTGAAAAGATAATAAAAACTCGCATTAAACTCGAAGGTTGTAAACCATAAACCGACCGATTTTGTATAGTTTGCAATTAAATTTTGGGATAGAAAAGGCGTAAATAATAATACAACAACACCTACAATTATTATGTAAAACATCGTCAATTTTCTAATATCTATTTTTTTTAAGAAACTTAGAAAATTTGTTGATTTATTTGAATTATATTCCGATTTCGTTGAAGTAAACCACCTTAAAAGCAAAGGTAAAAAGAGCAATGGAATCAGTTTTACAGAAATAGCACAACCCATAAAAATAGCTCCTAAAATCCATTTTTGTTGCTGTAATTTATAGAAACTAAGTGTTAAAAAGAATAACATGACAGGTTCAAAATGTAAATTTCCTGTCATTTCAATAATGATAAAAGGATTCAATGCATACCAAAAAATACTGTAATTGGGGAGATGTAATCTTTCTAATAATTTTTTTCCTATGAAAAGAATTCCAACATCTGCTAAAATAATTAGAATCCTCAATACAAGAATGCTTCCAAATATGGATTTATTCGCAAAAAGTGCTGCAATTAAAAATCCGAATTGATGAATTGGTGGGTAATTGGTAAAGTGACTTCCATTTAAAATTCCCATTCCATCATACAATGTTTTGGCATCATTTAATATAAATTGGTTGCTTTTTATAAAAGTTTCAGGTTTAGAAAGATATGGATTTAGTCCCTCAAAAATCATTCTACCATCCCAAATAAATCTGTAAAAATCTTGGGATAAACTAGGCGTTGCAAATAGAAAAATCAACTTGAAAAGAATTGAAATTCCGACCAAATACTTAAAAGAAAAAGATTGATTTTTTACTAAATAATAAAAACATCCAAAGAGAAAAATCCAGCAGAGAAGAAGTATTTCAAAAGAAGTTCTCTCTAAAAAATATGCAATAAAAACATAGTTAATAACGCTAGCAAAAACAACAAACCAATTTTTATGTTTGTTGAGAAAAGTCACTACGCTTTTGAAAAAATTGATTTAAAAAATACGTAAAAGTATCCAATAAATAGCATCAAATGAAATGGGAAAAGTCCGAAATCTCCCCCTTGATCACCAACAATAAAAGCGCTGTACATTCCAAAAACAAAGTAAAGTGCTAATAATCCTTCTAAAATCACGTAAAATGAAGGTCTTTTTTTAATGTATTTATTGCTTTTCCAGCTATCTTTAAGTGTTAAAATATTGAATTTTGGAGTTCTCACAAATTCACTTTTTTTGCCAATATGCCCCTCAATAACTGCAATTGTATTGTGTAATGAAAAACCCATTGCAATGGAAAAAAAAGTAAAAAAGGCACCAATGTAATTTATAAAATTTTTAAAACCCCCACCATAGAAGTTTTTATACATGAACCAATAGCAGATAAAAAATATGAGTGAACTTACAACGAAAAAGCTCATTATATAAAAATAAGGCTTTAAATGTGCATATTCATTTTTGATATAAAGCATAGGAACACTCAATACAGAAACTAAAAAAATGAAAGTAAACATACTGCTATTCAGCAAATGTAATACGCTGTGTACCTTGGTTTTAAAAGTACTATTTTTATTTAAAATAATGCGTTTAATCATTTTTTGAAAATTCTCAGCACCACCTTTATTCCATCTGAATTGTTGAGATCTTGCAGCGCTAATTACTACTGGAAGCTCAGCAGGAGTTTCTACTTTTTCTAAATATTTGAATTTCCAATTTTTGAATTGGGCTCTGTAACTTAAGTCTAAATCTTCTGTTAAAGTATCTCCTTCCCAGTTTCCAGCGTCATAAATACATTCTTTTCTCCAAACGCCAGCAGTTCCATTAAAATTGATAAAATGTCCTTTGCTATTTCTTCCAACTTGTTCCAATGTAAAGTGTGCATCCAAAGCAAATGCTTGAATTTTTGTTAGTGTAGAATAATTTCGGTTGATATGACTCCATTTTGTCTGCACAACACCCAATTGTGGATCTTTAAAATAAGGAATCGTTTGATATAACCAGTCCTCTTTTGGTAAAAAATCGGCATCAAAAATAGCAATGAATTCACCTTTAGCTGTTTTTAAACCTTCCTTCAAAGCACCTGCTTTGAATCCTTGTCTATTTTCTCTTCTAATATGTTGAATGTCAATTCCTAAATCTTGAATAATTTTAACATGTTTGGCTGTTGTTTCTACAGATTCGTCCGTTGAATCATCTAAAACCTGAATTTCTAATTTATCTTTTGGATAATCGATTTTTGCAATGTTTTCTAACAAACGTTCCATTACGTACAATTCGTTATAAACCGGTAATTGTATGGTTACGTATGGAATTTCATCAGGATTATTAAAGTCGAACTTTGGAGAATTGTCGGGTTTGTCCCGATACTTTAAATAATTAACAAGTAAGTTTAATTGCGCAAGTGCATACATAAAAATAAGCAACAAGCTAATTGTATAAATAGTGATAATTAAAGACTCTATAAACATTATTTAAAACTATATTTAAAAATCCAACTTAGAATTTTTACTCCTGCAAATATACTACCTTTTACAGTTCCTGAAACTTTTGATGTTCCAATTCTGTTTCTATATTTCACAGGTATTTCTAAGTAACTCATTTTTTTTTTCAATACTTTTAGTTGCATTTCAACTGTCCAACCATAAGTTGTATCGGTCATTTTTAATGCTACTAATTTTTCATATTTTATGGCTCTAAAAGGACCTAAATCTGTAAATTTTGCCCCAAAAAATACCTTCATTAAATTTGTTGCTAACCAATTTCCAAAGATTTGTTGAGGTTTCATTGAGCCTGGCTCGCGCAATTCTTTTACACGGGCACCAATTACAAAATCAATATTTTCTTCAATAATTGGTTGTACAATTGATGTTAATTGTGTTGGATAATCTGAATAATCACCATCTAAAAAAACAACTATTGTTGGTTTGATTGTTTGATTTGCAATATAATTTAATCCTTTTAAACAAGCAAAACCATACCCTTTTTTAACTTCCTTTAAAACAGTTGCTCCAGCATTTTTTGCATTCTTTGCTGTTTCATCTGTTGAATTATTATCTATTACAATAATTTCGTCAACAATTTTTGGAACATCATTGATGACATTTGCAATAGAATTTTCTTCATTAAAAGCAGGAATTATTAACTTTATCAAGGACTTCATTTTATTATGTTCGTTCAATCAAAATTGATTTAATTATTAAAAATAAAATCAGTCAATGGGTTGTTTTATCCTACTTTAATTTCGGATGTAAAAGTATAAATATTTTTATCAAAAAATTAACTATTATATTTTCTTTTTTTAACATTTATTTTCTTTTGAGTTGAAGTAAAATATTGAAAAAAATAAGTTTATCATGCTTTTATCTTATTGATTATTAAGTAATTTAATTAAATCAACATCATTACCTAGCAAAATTTCAGTTGGATTGATTCTTCCTTTTTCAGGACCATTTTCTAATTTTAAAACTCCTCTTGGGCAAACCGCACTACAAATTCCGCAACCTACACAACTTGAACGAACAATATTTTCTCCTTTTTGTGCATATGCTCTTACATCAATTCCTTGTTCGCAATAGGTGGAGCAATTGCCACACGAAATACATTGTCCGCCATTTGTAGTGATTCTAAATCTTGATTTAAAACGTTGTATAAATCCTAAATATGCTGCTAAAGGACACCCAAATCTGCACCAAACTCTGTTTCCAAAAATGGGATAAAATCCAGTACCAATAACTCCAGCAAACCAAGCTCCGATTAAAAAACTATACGCATCTTTTATCCATTGTGATTTGATTCCTAAAAAAGAGGAAGTTCCTGAAAAGTAACAATATAAAGTAACTATTGTCATCAATAATGAAAAAAGTAATACAGAGTGAATAAGCCATCGTTCAAATTTCCAAGCATTTAAACTTTTGTCAGAATGTTGTCTGTAAGGATCGCCTAAGGTTTCTGCTAAACCTCCACAGCCACAAACCCAAGAGCAATACCAACGTTTTCCAAAAAAGTAGACCATTACAGGAACAATAATGAGTGTTAAAATGATTCCCCAAACTAAAATAAATACACCAATTGCGCCACTACTTTGTAAACTTTTAATGTTCCATTCAAAGAAAAAATCATAATCTAACGGGAAAGCACTTTTAAAATCGTAGCCAGGCATGTTCAAACTTGTCATGATCTCTGGAATCAGAAAAGCAAATACAATTTGAAAAAATAATACAGATGTTGTTCTGACAATTTGGTATTTGTTATTTCGATATTTAATATACATTCTGATGCCCATTAAAATCATAATGACACAATATAAAAAACCATAGACAAACCATTGACTAGCATTTCCGCCATTTAAAATATTGCTAATTGGGTCAAAAATAAAGGTCCAATTCACCACATAATCAGGCATAAAATAGAGTAAAAGATAAAATACTACCAAATAAACGAGTACCAACCAAGCAATCCAACCTCTATTTGTTGAAGATTCAAAATAGATTCCATCATTTTTGATGCCTGGTTTTCCCAATAAACTAATATTTGGAAGAATAAAAAATAATGCTCCAAAAATTCCCAAACCAAATGTCAACCACCAAGCCAAATTTGGTTCTTCTTTAAAAAATCCTTTGCCAGCTTTTTTTGCCAAATCATAACTCAAAGAATGTGGTTTCCCAAAAACGGTGTATTGAAACTGTTCACTTTTTTTATCCCATTTTTTTTCTGAATTGTACTTGGAAATTAGTTCGTTATGATAATTGTTTGAGTTTTCAAAAGCAGCTCTTACTTTGCTTGAAAATTCGAAGATTGATAGTTTTTTATCTGTAACAATTGATTTTTTTAATTCTTCTTTAAGTCGTTCACTTTTATATCCTTTTTCAATAATATAGCTGTCTAATTCTTGCTTTGTAAAGTTAAAATAGCCAAAAAAAACAGCACTTGTAAAAATGCCAAAACCAACTAAGAAAATTACTAAACCTGAATATTTTATTGCTTTCATTTTATTATGCTTTGCTAAAAATTCGTTTCCAACTTTTCTTTTTCAATTGAATATTTGTACCCATTTCTTGATTGAATTTTGCGATAATTTCAGCTTCATGAACTTTGTAAAACTCGGGATCAAAATTGGCATCAGCTAAAAATTCTAGTACAAATGCTAACGATTTTTTTTCAGAAAGCCATCTGTCAAAAATTTCATGACGCATTCGAATTCCAAAAGTATTGATGCCTAAAAATTCATGTGAATTCTTGTCAAAAGAAATGGTAATGCATTTATTTTCTGAAGGATGTTGCCACTGAAAATGTGCTTCATTTTCAGCTTTATTTTTTTCACTAAAAACCCAACCATACGTTTGGTATTCAATGTCTAAAAACTTGGCAGAATTGAACCAATTTCCTGGTTTGTATTCCGTTTTATTGCCGCAAATGGTTTGCGCTACAGTTTCGCCCATCATTCTTCCTGTGTACCAAACAGCTTCAATTGGTCTGCGATTTCCAATCGGATTTTTTTGTTCTGCACAATCGCCAATTGCATAAATATCAGGAATGTTGGTTTCTAAAAATCGATTCACCAAAACTCCTTTATTACACCTGATTTTGGTATTTTTTAAAAAATCGATATTTGGTGAAACTCCAGCAGTCAATCCAACAATATTACATGGAATTTCTTCATTTGTCCCTTCAATAATCACAGATTTTACGAGTCCATTTTCATCCGGAATAATTTCTTTTAAATTGGTATTTAAACGTAAATCTATGTGATGTTCTAATATATGTTTGTTGATCATTTCTGATTCTTGTGCTGGCAAAACTCCGTTCCAAAAACTATTTTCACGAACTAAAAAAGTCACTGGAATTTTTCTACTTCGCAACATTTCTGCCAATTCAATCCCAATCAAACCACCACCAACAATTACGGCTCTTTTACAAACTTTGTTATTTGGCGCAAATTTCTCCAAATTTTCTAAGTCTTGTTTGTGATACAATCCCATGACTCCATCTGAATTTTGACCTTTCCAGCCAAATTTATTGGGTTTTGAACCAGTAGCTATTATCAATTTATCATAAGAAATGGAAGTTTCATCTATTAAAAAGAGTTGTTTTTTATCAGTATCAATATTTGTTACAAATCCCTGTAATAAGTCAATCTTATTTTTTTTCCAAAACCAATTTTCGTATGGTTGTGTATGTTCAAATTTTAAATGGCCCATATATACATACATCAATGCTGTTCTTGAGAAAAAATACGGATGTTCTCCTGAAATAATCGTAATTTTTTTGTCGGATTTTTTTCTGATATGCCTTGCCGCAGTTACACCTGCAATGCCATTTCCAATAATAACAATGTGTTCCATAGTTTGTTGGTTGCTGTCAATTCTGTCGAAACGAAAGATAAGAACTTAATTTCGGAAGTCAACTTAGAATTAATTTAAATAGGAAATTCGATTTTATTTTAATATAATAAGGTGAACCAGATATAAGATTTAAAATGTATCTTAGTGGGCACTGTGAGAAATATTCTTTTTTTTGGGAATATTTTTATGTGTGCACTTTTTTGCAAATTGTTACTATAAAAAAATCAATGTAGTTCGTTTTGTAGCTTTTAGAGGTGCTGACAATCAAACACATATTCTGCCTGTTATCTATGTAATTAGCAATAATCTTGCTTTTTTGCCATTTTGATTTATCCGTGATTTAGCTTCGCCAACAATCACTTTCAACAGTCAAAGAAACTGGTTTGGCGAGACTGAAAAAGGACTGATTCAATGTGCCTATGAGTTCAAAAAAAATAACATCAACATCATAGTAAGACCTCAAATTTGACTTTGGCGTTGAGAATTTACAGGTTTGATAAAAATGAATTCTGAAGAAAATTGGCAGATTTTATAAAAACCTATGAAGGCTTTATCTTAACATATGCAAAATTTGTTGTAAAAATTATCAAAAAAATTATCCTAATTAATTATTTCAAAAACATGATAAATGTTCTGTTTTTGGTAAGGTAAAGCAGTTAATTTTAGATCATTAAAAAAATAAACCTTATGAAGAAAATTATTGTTCCAGTAGATTTTTCAGACCATTCATTATATGCACTCAAAACAGCTGCTTTATTAGCAGAAAAAAATGAGTCAACTATTTATGCCTTGCACATGTTGGATATGCAAGAAATGTCATTATCAGAAAGTGAAGTGTATTTGCACGAAAAAACAGCATTTTTCTTAAAATTGGCAGAAAAAAGATTTCATGATTTTTTGAAAAAAGATTTTTTGAATAATGTAAAAGTGGTTCCAATTATCAAACATTATAAAGTGTTTAAAGAAGTTGAAGCAGTTGCAGAGGAAATGAATGCTGATTTGATTGTTATGGGATCTCATGGAGCAAGTGGTTTCAAAGAATTTTTTGTTGGTTCAAATACTCAAAAAGTTATCAGACATGCAACTGTACCTGTTTTGGTCATCAAAAATGAAATGACAAATATTGATTTTATTGATATTGTAGTGGCAACAGATTTCTCAGAAGAAAGTATTCCTGCTTTTCATAAATTATTAAAAACGTTGGAGCCAATGAATGCCAAAAAACACATTGTATATGTAAATGCACCTTTCGATTCATTTAAAACAACTCCAGAAATGGATGCTTTAGCAGATAATTTTTTAATGAAATTAGAAGGGAATACGGATAGAAAAATCAACGTTCATTTTATTTGCGCAAGAACTATTATGAAAGGAATTTTAGATTTTTCCAATTCTGTTGGTGCCGATTTAATTGCTGTAATTACACATGGAAGAAAAGGTTTGGCACATTTTATTGAAGGAAGTGTTGCAGAAGATGTAACAAATCATGCTACTTTACCCATTATTTCATTTAAAATTTAACCTCATTATATTTCTGATAAGTGAAGAGAAGGATTATTGTGAAAGGGAATCATTCAAATGTTTGATTCCCTTTTTTTATGAATTTGATGTTCGCTTTTTAAAGTTAAAATTGCTCAATTCTTTTCAAAAAAAAGTAGTTTTGTAAAAACACAACATCAAATGCGAACTTTTGCTATAGGAGATATCCATGGAGGTTTAAAAGCCTTATTACAAGTGCTCAATCAGCTTGAAATTACCGAAAATGATACCCTGATTTTTATGGGAGATTATGTGGATGGTTGGAGTGAATCTGCACAAGTTTTGGAATTATTAATGCAACTTTCTCAAAAAATAAACTGTGTTTTTATCAAAGGGAATCATGATGTTTGGTGCGAAGATTGGTTAAAAGAGGGCACTGTAAATCGCTCTTGGTATATGCATGGAGGCAAAGAAACGATGGACAGTTATGAAGGTTTTTCAAGAAATGAAAGAATTCAACACCTTAAATTTTTTGAAACAATGCCTTTATATCATATTGATTCCCAAAACAGATTATTTATTCATGCTGGTTTTACGTCATTATATGGAGTGCAAAGAGAATTGCATGAAGGTATTTTTAATACAGATCGTTCTTTGTGGGAAATGATTTTAGCCATGGATAAAAATCTTGAAAAATCATCTCCTTTTTTTC
>Ga0209137_1002139_pt1 | contig 17751 bp, 18 predicted proteins | sample SaaInl5LU_22_DNA_FD_184642 | JGI IMG/M metagenome (GOLD analysis project Ga0209137, IMG submission 184642) | Marine microbial communities from expanding oxygen minimum zones in the Saanich Inlet - ESP_105LU_22_DNA (SPAdes) (version 2) | ecosystem: Environmental > Aquatic > Marine > Intertidal... | reverse complement strand
CACAACATGATTGGCCAGCCGGCCAAGCTCGCTGACAGAGTGCGTGACATAAAGGATCGGCAAGCCCCCCTCGTCTCTGAGCCGCTCAAAATAGGGCAGCAGGTCTCCCTTGCGCGCGCTGTCAAGCGCAGCCAAGGGCTCGTCCGCAAGAAGGATCTGAGGCCCGCTCAAAAGCGCACGCCCAAGCGCCACACGCTGAGCTTCACCGCCCGAAAGTTTCGCAGGCCTGCGCGATAGAAGCCCGCCGATGCCAAGCAGTTTCACAATACGGTCAAATTCCGCTCCGCTCGGCGGCTCAGCCGCAAGCTTGCGGCCATAGTTCAGATTGCCCTCAACACTCAGCTGAGGAAAAAGCCGCGCATCCTGAAACACATATCCAACCCCACGTTTGTGCACAGGCAGGTTCACGCCCGCGGCGCTGTCAAACAGCACCCTGTCACCCAAAGCCAAGCGCCCGCTATCAGGCCGAGCCAGCCCCGCAACGGCGTTGATCAGCGAGGTCTTTCCAGAGCCAGACGGCCCGAACAAAACAGTGATCCCCTCAGGTGCCAAAAAGTCAGCGCGCAGTTCAAAGCCGTTTAGCGACTTTTTGATATCGACCTTCAAATTCATGCGCCCGACACCTTCCGCGCCATGCGCCGCGCCAGCCATTCAGAAAGCAACAGCGCGCCCATGGCCACGGCAACAGCAATGATCACAAGCTTCACAGCCGCGCTTTCGCCGCCGGGAACTTGCAGGAAGCTGTAGACAGCCAGCGAGAGTGTCTGCGTCTCTCCCTGGACACTGGACACAAACGTGATCGTCGCACCAAATTCGCCCATCGCCTTGGCAAAGCCGAGCACCGCCCCCGCCAGCACACCCGGCATAGCCATCGGCAATGTCACCGTCAAAAAGACCCTGAGAGGCGAAGCGCCCAGCGTAGCGGCGGCGTCCTCAAGTCGCACATCCACCGCTTCGATCGAAAGCCTGATCGCGCGCACGACAAGCGGAAAAGCCATGACAGCCGCCGCCAGCACAGCCCCCGTCCAGCGAAAGGCAATCGGCATCCCGACGGCGTCCAGCACCCGTCCTCCCAAGCCCTGCGAGCCGAAGAAGACAAGCAGCAGGTAGCCCGTCACAACAGGCGGCAACACCAGCGGCAAATGCACAAGACCATTGAGCAGCCCGTGCCCCCAGAAACGCCCCCGCGCAAGCGCATAGGCCACGGCGATGGCGACCGGCAGGCTCAATATCGTGGCCCAGAAAGCCACCTTGAGCGACAGGGCCACCGCCTCCCATTCTTCAGCTCCAAGCCAGCTCACTCTCCGTTGCCCTCCACAGGCAGAAACCCTTGTGCCTCAAAAACAGCCCAAGCGGCCTTGCTTTGCAAAAATGCCAACACCTCCGCGCCTGCCTTGCTGCCAGAGACAACAACAGCGGGGTAGACAATCGGACTGTGCGTGTCAGGCGGGAAGCTTGCCAAAACCTGCACTGCCGGTTCCGCCACAGCATCGCTCGCATAGACAATGCCAAAGCGCGCCTCACCGCGCGCCACCAGCGCAAGCGCAGCCCGCACATTGTCCGTCTCAACCAGTTGCGCCTTCAATGGCGCCCAGAGACCGAGCGTTTCAAGCGCCTCGCGGCCATAAATCCCCGCAGGAACCGCCTGCGTCAGCCCTATCGCAATGCGCCCTGTCCCAAAGCTGCCAGCTTCCTGAAGGCTGATTTGCGGCGCGCCGTTCTGGCCAATCAACACCAGCCTGTTAGAGAGCAGATCGACACCGCTCGCCGCAATAATCCTGTTGCCCGTCAGCAGGTACTCGATCCATTCCTTATTCGCGGAAATAAAAATATCGGCTGGCGCCCCCTGTTCGATCTGGCGCGCAAGCTTTGACGAGCCGCCGTAAGCGATCCGCAAGTCATGCCCTGTCGCGGCCTCAAGCTCGGGCGCAAGTGTATCAAGCGCTGTGCGCAGACTTGCCGCCGCATATAGAGTGACCCGCTCCGCCCAGGCGGTGCTTCCCGCCAGCACGGTAAGCCAAGCCGCCAATATCCATGTGCCAAACCTGAGCATTGTCCTTTGCACCCCATGAAAAAGCCCCGATGCTCTTTCAAACATCGGGGCCATAATGTCAGAGCCGACTGCCTTAGCCCAGAACAGATTTCACCGCTTTGGCGGTCTTGCCGACAACTTCATCTGCCTCTTGCCGCGTCAGGCAGAAGGGCGGTGCAAAGCCAAGGATATCCCCCTGTGGCATGGCGCGCGCAATCACGCCCTCAGCCAGCAAAGCACCCGCAATCTGCGGCCCGATCTTCTCGGAGGCGTCAAAATAAACACGGCCCTCGCGCGCTCTTACAAATTCAACAGCACAGAGCATCCCCTCGCCGCGAACTTCGCCCACATGCGCATGATCGCCCAGCGCATCAGCCATGGCGGCGTTCAGATATGCGCCCGTTTCGCCTGCATTTTCCATGAGCTTCAGCTCATCCAGCAGCTTGAGATTGGCAACGCCCGCCGCCGCCCCAATCGGGTGCGCAGAATAGGTCCAGCCATGGCCGATGGGTCCGTTTTCGTCTGTGCCCTGCTCCAACACAGCCCACATTTTCTTGCTCACAATCGAGCCCGAAAGCGGCGCATAAGCCGACGTAAGGCCCTTAGCGATGGTGATGAGATCAGGCTTCATCCCGTAGTGTTCAGAGCCAAACATCGTTCCGAGACGGCCAAAGCCTGTGACAACTTCATCCGCCACCAACAGAATATCATGGCGCTCAAGAACTTCCTGAATAGCAGCCCAGTAGCCTTCAGGCGGCGGCACAATGCCCCCCGTGCCGAGCACAGGCTCACCGATAAACGCTGCGATCGTGTCAGCCCCTTCGCGTGCAATCAGCGCTTCAAGCTCGGCCACACAATGTGCAACAAACTCAGCTTCAGTTTGCTCCAGATTGTCACGGCGGAAATAATAGGGCGCTTCAGTGTGCACCACTTGCGCAAGTGGCAGATCAAACTTCTTGTGAAACAGCTCAAGCCCCGTAAGCGAGCCCGTCACAAGCCCGGAGCCGTGATATCCGCGCCAACGGCTGATGATCTTTTTCTTCTCGGGACGGCCTAGAATATTGTTGTAATACCAGATCAGTTTGACGTTGGTTTCGTTGGCATCAGACCCGCCAAGACCAAAGTAGACTTTGCTCATGTGCTCAGGCGCACGATCAAGGATCATCTTGGCCAGCGTGATGCTCGCCTCGGTTCCGTGGCCCACATAGGAGTGATAATACGCCAGCTCCTTTGCCTGCGCCGCAATCGCCTCGGCGATCTCTTGGCGCCCGTAGCCGACATTGACGCAGTAAAGCCCCGCAAAGGCGTCAAGCAGACGGTTACCGTCGCGGTCTTCAATATGGCAACCCTGGGCTCCCGTGATGATCCGCTGAGGCGTCACGCCCCGTGCAAACTCGGCCAGATGTGTTGACGGATGGAAAAAATTCTCTCGGTCCCACGCTTCGAGGTGGTCGTTCTTAAGCATGTGAAAATGCTCCTATGGTTGGCATCTCACCTTTATGCCGGAGCTCAGCGTGCAGATGGTTGGGTTAATGCGCAGCACCTGTGTGCCAAATGAATGCGCGCATTTCCAGAGTAAAAACCCCTAAGTACTGATTTTCGTGCCAACACCGTCCATAATCTGCGCCACATAAGTGGCAATCGCCGTGTCCTGAGCACCTGTCCCCGTTAGGTCGCAGATGGTGATATCCGCTTCGCTCCGTCGTCCCTCGGCCTTGCCAATAACAACGTCTCCAAGCTCTGTCGGCATCTTGCCTTCAGGCCAAACCCCTGCTGCCAAGGCCGCCTCAAGCTCGCCTGAAACCATGCACTGACTGCCATTGTCGGCCACATAGTGATCGGCCTTGGCAAGCGCCCTGGCGTCAATCTCGTTCTTGCCTGTCTGATCCGCACCCATCGCAGTGATATGGAGGCCCTTGTGCAACCACTCGGCCTTGATCACAGGCTCGCGCGCAGGCGTTGTCGTCACGACAAGCTGACTCTGCGCAACAAGATCCGCAGCATCCGTCGTTATCTCGCAATCAATGCCAAGCGTTTCACTCAGATCCGCCGCACAGCGCGCCGCCTTTTGCATATCGCGCCCAAAGACCAAGAGCCGCTCAAACGGGCGTACCAAATGTGCCGCCTGCATCTGGAGGCGCGCCTGCACACCCGTGCCTATCACACCTGCAACACGGACCTCTTTTGGCGCAAGGTGCTTTGCGGCAACAGCGCCCGCCGCGGCTGTGCGCAGATCAGTCAAATAGCCGTTGTCCAAAAACACGGCCTGCACCAGACCCGTTTTAGCTGACATAAGGATCATCAGCCCGTTGAGACTCGCCAAACCAAGCTTGGGGTTGTCAAAAAATCCAGGGCTCACCTTGATCGCAAAGCCATCAAAGCCTTCAATATAGGCGGTCTTCACATCAACCTCGCCGTTGGCCTTCTCAAGCTCCATCGACAAGATCGGCGGCATGGTCACCTTGCCTTTTGCCAGCGCCGCAAAACCACTTTCGATAACTTCAATCAGTTCGCCATTGAGCGAAACCAGACCACGCAGTTCCGCTTCGGTCACGATAGAAACGTCATGTGCCATATGGCCTCCCTTTGATCTCCCGTTCGCCGAGCTGAACGCTTTGCCCCGCGTAAATTCGTGCACTTTGCTTCATGTCGGCGTTGCGCCCAGTCAGGATCGTCGCGACAGGCCCCGCAGGCTTAGGCAGTTTGCCGGCCAACATCGCAGCAATCGCGACAACACATGCGCCTTCAGCAATGAGCCGATCTTCATAGAACAACACTTGCATCGCGTGGTAGATTTCGTCCTCAGTCACCAGAAGCACATCGTCGAGCAACTCTTTGCAGGCTGCAAAGCTCAACTGGTTTTCAAGCCCGATGCCTCCTCCAAGGCTGTCAGCAAGACTCGGCACTTCTTCAACTTCCAGAGGAGAGCCTGCTCTGAGGCTCTCATACATCGCAGCCCCACGCTCCATGCTGATGCCGTATATTTTGATGTCAGGCTTGAGCGCCTTGGCCGCCGTCGCCACGCCTGCAGCCAAGCCACCTCCAGACAAAGGCACATATATCGCTTCAAGCTCGGGAACCGTTTCAAGCATTTCAATCCCGATGGTTCCCTGCCCTGCAATCACGTAGCCGTCGTCAAATGGAGAAATTTCGACGAGCCCCTCTTCAGCCACCAACCGCAACACTTCAACCTGCGCCTCATCTTGTGAGCGCCCGATGATACGGACCTCTGCACCCAAGGCACGAATGCCCTCGACCTTCGCTTCAGGCACAAGCTCAGACATACAAATGACCGCGCGTACCCCCGCCTTGGCAGCGGCATAAGCCACTCCGCGTCCATGGTTGCCTGTAGAACAGCACGTTACACCGCGCGTCCCTTTGGGTAGGTTCGCAACAGCATTCATCGCCCCACGCAGCTTGAACGCCCCGATCGGCTGCATCATCTCGCATTTGTAATAAAACGGCTGACCAGCGGCCGCGCTCATATAGGGCGACAGGATCATCGGTGTAGCATCCGCCAGCCCCGCTATAACGCGCTGCGCAGCATTAATATCGCTCAATTCAACGCGCATAAGCCCCCCACTGTCCCGTTCTCGTCTCTGAAAGCACAGCCAACCGCCTGTGTCAGCCCCAAATCGAACCCGTCAACACTCTGTTGACGGCCTGCCAAACAGGGGCCGCATCAAGATCACGGTGAGATACATCGGGATCTGATAGCACCCCAAAAATATCAAAAATTCAGGCGACTGCGTGACAGGCAAAGCGACGAAAAACAAAGCGACATTGCGGTTTCCGGCCACAATCGAAAACGGCACGACCTCTTCCTCTGCCATGTTCGGGCCCAACAAAAGATAAGCGCTGGCTTGCAGCCCGAAGTTGACCAGAAGCACGAGAGCGAGCCACTTGCCGACTTCTAAAGGAGTGGCCTTGATCGCAGGCCCCAAAGCACTCATCAAGCCGATCACAATAACCGCAAGCGCGATAGACATAACCCCGTCAAGAGCGGCGCGGCGTTCTCCTTCTAGCTCGGACAAAGCAATATGACGTGTTAGAAAAGCCAGTCCGATGGCAGCCCAAATTGAGAGGAGTAACTTGCCAGAGGCCAAAAGTGCTGCATTCAGATCACCCAACTCAGGACTGAACCAGAACACAGGAATAACCGTCAGCGGCAACAGCGCGGTCCCCAGAATAAGGAGGCGAAACGCAGGCTCAGGCGCGTGGCCAAGCAAGATCGAAATATTCGGGCTCCCCGTCACGGAGGGCGCCGCAAGCATCAATGTAAAGGCGATAGCGTAGGGGGAGCCCGCGAGGCCAAAAAGCCAAAACCCAGCAAGCGCGAGCAAAGGCAGAACAAGTTGATAACTCAACACAACAGCAAGCGTACGGCGCACGCCCTTTAGCCCCAAAAGCGCGTCACGATGGCCAACACGCAACCCTGTCAAAAACAAAAGCAACAACACAAGCTCCGCCAGCCATGGCTTCAAAGCCTGTGCAAGCTCGGGCAACACTAGCCCACCCAAAAGACCAAGCACCAACGCCCAGCGCCCGTGCTTGGCCACAAAGCCAAGTGCCACGAGCATCGCTAGCCCGAAGCGCCCTGACGGATATTGTCAGGCAACCACGTCGCCAACTCGGGGAAGATAACAAGGATCACAACCATCAAAAGCATGAGGCCAACCATCGGAATGGCCGTCTTGGCGATATAGCTGATCTCATGGCGCGTCATGCCCTGCAAAACGAACAGATTAAACCCGATCGGCGGTGTGACCTGCGCCGTCTCGATTACCACCACGAGGAAAATCCCAAACCAGATCACATCAATCCCCGCCGCTCGGATCATCGGCTCGACAATCGCCATGGTCAAAACCACCGAGGACAACCCGTCCATGAACATGCCAAGCACCAAATAGAACAACGTCAAGACAGCAATCAGCGCAACCGGCGAAAGATTGTAGCTGTCAATCAACCCCGCAAGCGCACGCGGCAGGCCCGTGAAGCCCATAGACAGCGACAAGAACGCCGCGCCCATCAGGATAAAGGCGATCATCGCCGAGGTCTTGGTTGCCCCCATGAGCGCCTGCTTAAAGGTGTTCCAATCAAGCGAGCCTTGCACAGCCGACAAGACCAAAGCCCCAAAGACCCCCACAGCGGCGGCTTCAGTTGCTGTCGCATAGCCAGAATACATCGAGCCAATGACAATAAACACCAGCCCGAAAAGCGGCAGCAGAAAGCGGCTCTCCGCCATACGCTTTGAGAAAGACATCTTGGGTTCAGGCTCTGGGCGCTGGTCTGGGTAAAGATAGTGCCAAGCAATGATGTAGAGCATAAAAAGCCCTGCCAAAACCAGACCAGGAAAGACACCTGCCATAAACAGCTTGGTGATGCTTTCGTTAATCGTCACGCCATAAACAATCAGCGTGAGGGACGGCGGGATCATCAGACCCAAGGTGGCAGCGCCCGCAAGCGTCCCGATGATCATGAACTCAGGGTAGCCGCGCTCGCGCAACTCGGGGATCGACATCTTGCCAACCATATTGAGCGTTGCAGCCGAAGAGCCCGAGACAGCCGCAAAAATGGTGCAGCCTGCGATATTCGTATGCAGCAGTCCCCCCGGCAAATAGCGCATCCAAGGCGCAAGCCCGCGGAACATGTCCTCGGATAATCGTGTTCGATACAGGATTTCGCCCATCCAGATAAAGAGAGGCAGCGCCGTGAGCGTCCAGCTTGAAGCACCCGACCAGATCGTTGTGATCATCGCGTCGCCTGCGGGGCGCATTGTGAACAGCTCCATGCCAACCCAAGCGACACCCATAAGAGCAAGACCGATCCAGACAGAGCCCCCCAAAAGCGCAAAGAGGACGAAGAGGAAAATAACTGTGGCGTAAAGTTCGCTCATTCTAGAACCTCTCCATGAATTTGTGTTTCGCGATAGCAAAGCAGGCGTGTGAGATAGTCCCAGATCGCAACCGCCAAAAGCACGGTTCCGATCGACATCGGCAACTGTGGCAGCCAGACAGGCGTGTAAACCCAGCCCTCAGCTGAGTTCGCCCAAAGCTCGCCCCACTTCAGCGGCGAGGTCGCAAACATCGAGAAGAACGTGATCAGCCACTCGGGCGTAAAGTCCTGCCCCTGTGTGCGGTCATTCAACATCTCAGACATAATGTTGGTTTTGATGGCATAGCGCGCAAAATATGTTGCCGTCACGGCAGCAATCCACATCGCAAGAGCATCAAGCCAGAATTTGGTAAACGCATTGAGGTTGAGAAAAATCGAAACCCTGATGTGCGCGCCTTGCGTCAGCGTATAAGCGAGCGCAAAAAACGAGGTCGCGGCCATGGCGTAGCCTGCGTATTCCGTTGATCCTGGGAAGGTAACATTGGACCATCTGGCAACCATCTGGCCAATGATCAGCAAAAGGATGACCACCATAAAGACAGCGGCCACAGCGCCCGCCAACGCGTAAATTTTATCTAGTGCCCGCCACAAAGGCTGCAACATCCGCGCCGCAGACGGGCCTTTCCACAAGCAATAGAGCGCCAAAACTGTCGGAAAAACAAAGAGCCAGACCCATAAAGGCAGCCCCAGAAACGCTTGCCAATCTCTCATGACCCTCCCCCTTTTTTATTTTATTTATAGGTTTTAGCAGCCTCACCGCACAGCGTGCGATGAGGCCACCTAAGCTTAGCTTACGTTTTTAGTTTGCGTTATAGGTATCGAGAATGGCTTGGGCATCAGCGCCCGCTTCGGCCACCCAGTCGCTTTGCATCTTCGCGCCGATTTTTTGCAACTCGGCAAGGAACTCGGGCGCTGCATCTTCAACGACCATGCCATTGGCTTCGAGCTGTTCAAAATACCAGTCCGCCAGACTTGCCGATTTGGCATTACAGGCCACACCGGTTTCGTCCGCGGCTTTTTGAACAGAGGCCTGCATATCCGCGCTCAGCCCATCCCAAACACCTTTGTTTACCATCACATAGTTACGTGGGTGCCAGGCGTTGACTTTGTAGTAGTGGGTCAGCGTTTCCCAGACCTTGCGGTCATAGCCTGTCGAACCTGACGAAATGAACGCCTCGGCAACACCCGTCGCCAAAGCTTGGCTGAGTTCTGCAGCTTCAACCTGAACAGGAATCATTCCGAGCTCTTCGGCAAATGTCGCTGTCGCTGTGTTATAGGAGCGGAATTTTACGCCCTGCGTATCGGCAGAAGACGCCACTGGCTTCTTGAAGTAAAAGCCCTGACCTGGCCATGCACAGGTATAAAGCGTGACAAGGTTTTGCTCCGCAAGCTGGCCGTTTACTTTGTCTTTTGCTGCCGCCCAGAGTTTTTCGTTGTCTGCGTAGTTTGTGGCAATAAACGGCACGTTGTCCCAGCCCAAAAGCGGCGCTTCGTTCGCGTGAGCGCTCATAAAGCGTTCGCCGATTGGCGCTTGCCCTGTCTGGACCGCGCGTTTGATTTCGCCGCCCTTAAACAGTGAGCCACCTGGATGAACCGTGATGTCGATCTCGCCGCCTGTGTACTCTCGTACTTTGTCAGCAAACACGACGCCCATTTCAGAGTGGAAGTTGCTCGCGGCATACGCCATTGGCATATCCCACTTTTCTGCCGAAGCCGCATTCGCCGCAATCGCCAAAGCAACACTCGCCGCAGCAGTGCTCAATTTTTGTGTCAGTGTCTTCATTGTCTTTTCTCCCTTTGGTTTCTTCAGTTTCTTGGTTTGTTTAGCCCTTAGCAAAGCGCATGGGCTGAAAGGGGCGCATATCATTGTTAGAATGCTGCCCCGTAATCATGTCAGCCACAAGCCGACCCGTCTTTGGCCCACCTGTGAGGCCAATGTGGTGATGGCCAAATGCGGCAAAAACGCCGCTCGTTCCAACCTCACCAATCAGCGGCAAGCTGTCGGTAGGGGCAGGTCGAAAGCCAAGCCACTCTTCTTCTCCATCGGCTTCAAGCCTTGGAAAAAACGCTTTCACTTTTTTGCGCAGCAGAGCGAGAGGCGCTTTGGACCGCTCCTCTGTCAGCCCGCCAAATTCAACGATGCCAGCGCAGCGTAGCCCCTGATTCATAGCTGTTGCAACAAATTTGCCCTCAGCCAACATCATCGGGTTGTTTGGGACTTCGCTCGGCCCTTTGAAAACAATGTGATATCCCCGCTCGGCCTCAAGCGGCACACTGATACCAAGCTTGCCCATCAACGGCTTGGACCAGACACCCGAAGCGATCACAGCCTTGTCACACTCAAAGCGCCCCTCGGTTGTTTCTACCGCCGACACCGCGCCCCCGCTCACATCAAAATCTTTCACTTCTGCCTGCACAAAGCGCCCGCCCAGCTGCTCCAGAAGCGCCACGAGATCTTTCACATATGAGCCTGGGTTGAGAATGAACCCATGATTTTTCATGACAGCAAGAAGTCCCGCTGCTTCGCTCAGGATTGGTTCCCGCTGATGGACTTCGTCCCCCTCCACAAGCTCAGGCACAAAGCCCGCCTCGGCGCGCAACTTCCAGCTAAAGGCATCTGCGTCAAAAGCCGCACGGTCCTTATAAACAAAGGAATAGTCGGACTCGCACACCCATTTGGAGGCGTCCGTCCCATGCGTCAGGGCCTGATGCTGCTCAAGGCTATCCCCGACAATAGTGGTCAAACCTTGGCTGATCCGCCGCGTATCGCCAGAATTTGCATGGCTCATATAGCGCACAAGCCAAGGCACAAGTTTTGGGAGGTAGCTCCAACGCATGAACAATGGAAAATTCGGATCAGCCAGATAAGCTGGCGCCTTGCGGAGCAGACCTGGCCCTGTAACAGGCACAACAGAGGAACTGGCCAAAATACAGCCGTTGCCATAAGACGCCCCCATTCCGGGCTCGCCCTTATCAATCAGCGTAACTTCCTTGCCTGCGCGCCGCAGCCATATCGCGCTGGCAGCGCCAACGATCCCAGCTCCGACAATCACAATGTGCTCTGACTTCATTACGCGTTCCCCTATCGCTGAATTGAGCATGCGGAGTCTCCTTCATCATTTCAAATACAATTAAATAGCCTTCACATAACTTTTTATTATACTGTATTCGCATGCGCCTTAGATTCAGACAACTTCAAGCCTTCCATGCCATCGTCGAAAGCGGGACCGTAACAGGCGCCGCCGAAGCACTTGGGATTTCTCAGCCAGGAATTTCGAATCTCCTAGCTCAGCTTGAGCGCCAAACAGGCCTGCCACTTTTTGAGCGTGTACATGGCCGCCTCGTACAAACGCCTGAAGCGGCGATGCTCTTCCGCGAAATCGATACGGTCGTGCGCGGTCTCGACCACGTCACCCAAACAGTCGTTGATTTGCAAAACAAGCAAGCGGGCCAGCTCCAAGTCGCGTCGCAACACTCGATGTCTTTTGGCTTTATTCCAGCCGTCATCGCAAAGTTCGCCAAAGACCGACCTGATATGAACATCTCGTTTCAGTCCCAGTATTCGACCAAAATTCAGGAATGGGTCACATCCGGGCTTTTTGAAATCGGGATATGCGAGCGCCCTCTGCTCTATGACACACTCACGGTCTATCCGCTTCATGTCCAAACTCGCCTCGCAATTCACCGCGACGACCCACTCGCGCAGTATGATGTTTTGACCCCCGAATTGCTCGGCGATACTCCCATTATAGCCATGGGCCCTGATCATATGACGCACCGCCGCCTGCGCGAGGCCTTCGCCGATGCGGGCATTCCAATGCGCACACGCGTGCACTCACATCTTTTCAAGAACCTGCTGAGTTTTGTAAAAGAAGGTATGGGCGTGTCTTTGCTTGACCCCTTCGTGCTCGAGCACGACTTCGACCCCCGTTTTGTCTCACGCGCCTTTGAACCCGCCATCAACATGGATATGGCCGTCATCACTTCGGCGACGCGCCCGCTGTCCCAAACAGCGAAGGATTTCCTTACGCTGCTTCTCAAGGAGCTTGAGCCCTACCAAACGCCCAGCTAAGCAGAGCTATCAAGCGCCCAGAACGGCCAGAACCCAAAATGAGGGCCAAATGTCCCAGCCAGAACAGCAGATAAAACCGCGCCTCGGAATCCTACTGCTCGACACAGCGTTTCCGCGCATCTTGGGCGATATCGGCAATCCAGAAAGCTGGCCCTTTCACGTGCGCTACGAGGTGGTCAAAGGCGCAACCCCTGACGCGATTGTCAAAGGCGACCCAACCCAAATGCTCGACGCCTTCATCCAAGCAGGCCAAAAGCTCGTTGCCAACGGCTGCACAGGGATCACAACAACCTGTGGGTTCCTGTCGCTCCTGCAAGACGATCTCAAGTCCGCTCTAGGCGTCCCTGTCGCAACATCATCGCTCATGCAAATTCCAACAATCAACGCTCTTTTGCCCTCAGGCAAGTGTGCCGCCGTACTCACCATTTCAGCCGATAGCCTAACAGCCGCCCACCTGAGAGCTGCGGGCGCGCCACTCGACACCCCCATCATCGGCACAGACGACGGTGCATTTAGCGCTGCTATCCTTGGCAACAAGCCTGAGCTTGACGTAGACGCCTCAAAAGCCGAGATCACCGCTGCCGCAAAACAGCTTTGCGCCGCGCACCCTAATGTAGGCGCACTTGTACTCGAATGCACCAACATGCCGCCCTATGCCGCCGCTGTTGCAGAAGCAACGGGGCTCCCCGTCTATTCAATTTATAGCTTGGTGAGCTGGTTTGAAGCTGGCCTCGCGCCCCGCAGTTTCTAGGCGGTTCCCAAAGGGCAACCAGCTGAAATTAAGAAAAAGATTGCCAATTGACCCCAAGAAACTAAGCTCGGATCGTTGCGGCCAAGAGATTCTCTGTCTATCGCGGGGCCGTACGGGGAGATCAATAAAAAGCGCATGACCGATAAATCAAACAAAAACACCACGGCTGCCACGCTAGAAGTAGAAGACTTGCACAAATCATTTGGAGACCTTGAGGTCCTCAAAGGTGTGTCCATGACCGCGCGCGAAGGCGATGTCGTCTCGATTGTCGGCTCCTCTGGGTCGGGCAAAAGCACATTTTTGCGCTGCATAAATCTTCTGGAACTTCCCACCGCAGGCACGATCCGCCTCTCGGGCGAAGACGTAAAATTCAAAGGCAACGGAAAAGACCGCGTGCCATCAGACAAGAAACAAGTCGCGCGGCTGCGCTCTCAGCTTGGCATGGTCTTTCAAAGCTTCAATCTTTGGCAGCATATGACTGTTTTGCAAAATGTCATGGAAGGTCAAGTGCAGGTACTTGGAGTGCCCAAGGCCGAGGCCCGCGAGCGCGCTGAAAGTATTCTTGAGCGTGTCGGGCTTTATGACAAACGCGAGCAATATCCAGCGTTTCTGTCTGGAGGCCAACAGCAGCGCGCCGCCATCGCGCGCGCCGTGGCGATGGAGCCCAAAGTTATGCTCTTTGACGAGCCGACATCGGCGCTTGATCCTGAGCTTGTCGGTGAAGTGCTCAAAGTTATTCGTGGTCTTGCCGAAGAAGGCCGCACCATGATCCTCGTGACGCATGAAATGCGATTTGCGCGCGATGTATCGTCAGAGGTGGTTTATCTGCACGAAGGCCGCGTCGAAGAACGCGGCGCGCCAGAAACCATCTTCACGAACCCCAGCAGTGAACGTTTTGCCTCGTTCATTCAAACAACTCACTAACCAACAAAAAACGGGAGACTAAAATGAAACTTAAATCAATCCTTGGCACAGTTGCCGCTCTGGCCCTCACGGCAACAGCAGCCACAGCCGAAATCAAAATCGGTTTCGCCGCCGAAGCCTACCCACCCTTCACAGCAAAGAACGCTGCAGGCGAATGGGAAGGTTTTGAAGTCGATCTCAAAAACGCTCTTTGTGCAGCGATGGAAGAAGAATGCGTCGTCGTTGACGTAGCATGGGACGGCATCATCCCGGCTCTTCTCGCTGGCAAAATCGACGCGATCGTTGCGTCAATGTCAATCACAGCCGAGCGTATGGAGACAATCAACTTCTCCGATAAATATTACAACACACCCGCCGTTCTGGTGGCGCCAAAGTCCATGGACATCGGCCCAGATAGCCTTGCGGGCAAAATCGTAGGCGTGCAAGTTTCGACAATTCACCAAAACTATGCCGAAAAGCACTTTGATGGCACAGAAATCAAAACCTACAGCACGTTTGATGAGCACAACCAAGACCTGACAGCAGGCCGTGTTGACGCCGTTGTTGGCGACTCAATTGCCTTCGCCGATTACCTTGCAAGTGCTCCAGACATGGAAGTGAAAGCAGAGCTTAACGACGAAGAAGTCTTCGGACCAGGCGTCGGTGTTGGCATGCGCAAAGAAGACACAGAACTGGCCGCGAAGTTTAACGCAGCGATCAAACAGATCCGCGAAGATGGCACCTATGACGCCATCGGCAAAAAGTTCTTCGACTTTGACATTTACGGCGGCTAAACGCCCTGTGTGCGCGGCGGTGTCTTCTGCCGCGCACTTTTTTATCTGATCGGACTTCATGGAAAACGCGCTCGAACTCTTGGCCCTCTCGCCCCCCGGATGGGGTGGCAACTTGCTGCGCGGGCTTTGGAGCACGTTCCAGATCGCGCTTGGAGCCTATGCTCTTGGGCTTGCGCTTGGCCTTTTTGGCGCCTTCGGAAAAATATACGGTGGTCCCGTCTTGCGCGGCGCACTCACAGTCTACACGACGGTTATTCGGGCCGTGCCCGAACTCGTCCTGATCCTCCTTCTCTATTACCTCGGCACAGACCTGCTCAATATGGCGCTCACCTCAATGGGGTTTGAGCGCATGGATATTTCAGGCCTTTGGGCCGGCATCTATGTGATCGGCTTTGTTCAAGGCGCTTATTCGACAGAAGTCCTTCGCGGCGCATTTCTCGCTGTCCCCTTTGGGCAAATCGAAGCCGCGCGCGCCATCGGCATGTCAGCCTTCAAATCACACTGGCGTATCATATTGCCAGCCATGATCCCTTTCGCCCTGCCAGGTCTGGCCAATCTCTGGCTCATCGCCACCAAAGAAACCGCTCTGCTTGCGGTCGTCGGCTTTTCTGAGCTCGCGCTTGAAACCAAGCAGGCCGCAGGCGCAACAAAGTCTTACTTCATGTTCTATATGGCCGCAGCCGTACTCTACCTCGCGCTGTCCCTCGCCTCCACGGGCGTCTTTGCTCTGATCGAGCGGCACTTCCGCCGCGGTCAGCCAAGTCAGAGTTAAGCATATGGATTGGTCATGGCTCCCCGAGTATCTCCCGCGCTTCGCAGAAGGCCTCTGGCTTACCCTGCAGCTCTTGTTCTGGTCGATCCTGATCGGCATGTCTCTAGCGATCCCGATTGGCCTTGTGCAAGTCACAGGCCCACGCCCGCTCGCTTGGCTTGCGCGTGCCTTCACAACAGTGATCCGCGGCACTCCTCTGCTCATTCAGCTCTGGCTGATTTACTACGGCGTCGGCTCGCTCTTTCCCTCGATACCCGGTATCCGCGAAAGCTTCCTCTGGCCCGTGTTACGCGATGCCTTCCCCTATGCGGTCCTGGCGTTTTCCTTGTCCGTAGCAGGCTATGAGGGCGAGATCATGCGCGGCGCCTTCCGTGGTGTCCCCAAAGGCGAACTTGAGGCCGCGCGCGCCATCGGCATGAGCCCCTTCCAAGTGCTCCGCCGAGTCTGGCTGCCTCGCGCCTTACAGAACACATTCCCGACCCTCACGGGCGAATTTATCCTCACACTCAAAGCCACACCACTTGCAGCGACCATCACAGTCTTCGAGGTCTATGGCATCGGATCGATCGTGCGGCAGGAAACATACAAAATATATGAGCCACTGCTCTTTGTTGCAGCAATCTATCTCTGCCTCACAGGCATTCTTGTCCTCGGGTTCCGCTATCTGGAAAACCGCATCCCAAAACAATCCCGCAGTTAAAGGCGCCTCATGTCCCGCTCATATACCTTTTCGCATGCGATCTCACGCCAACCCTCGCAAAGCATCATCAAAGGCCTGCGCGCTGTGGATACAGGCACACCTGACCTAGCGCTCTTTGCCGAGCACCACGCTGACTATATCGCAGCTCTGCGCTCCACAGGCGCCCATGTCGAGCTTCTCGATGCGCTCGAAGACTATCCCGATAGCGTCTTTGTTGAAGATGCCGCCCTCTGCCTGCCTGAAGGGGCCGTTGTCATGCGCCCCGGCGCGCCGACACGCCTCGGCGAAGCCGCAATCATGGCGCCCACATTGGCAAGCTTCTACGCAGACATCCGCACAATCGAAGCCCCCGACTTTATCGAAGGCGGCGACATCCTAACGACAGAAAAAGAAATCCTCGTCGGGACGTCAGCCCGCACCACATCGGGCGGCATAGAAGCCCTCCGCCGCGCGACAGTCGACTGGGGCTACACCGTGCGCGAAGTCGCCACGCCTGCGGGCGTGCTGCACTTCAAGACCGACTGCTCGCTGCTCGATGAAGAGACCATCCTCTCCACCAAACGCCTCGCCGACTCAGGCTGCTTTGAGGGCTACCGCGTCATCCATACCGCCGAGGGCGAAGAGGCCTGCGGCAACACCATCCGCTTCAACGCACTGGTGATCATGCCCTCAGGCTTCCCACGCACAGCAGAGGCACTTGATAAGGCCGGCTATACAGTGCGTGAAGTCGGCAATTCAGAGGCCGCCAAACTCGACGGAGGCATGTCCTGCCTGAGCCTGCGCTTCTCGCCGCCAAAGCCCCCAGTTAAGGCCTAAGCCAGCCCTCATAAGCGAGCAAGACGACATCAAAGATAGGAGCGCGCACTTCTATCGAGAAGTGATACGCCCCACCTGCCCCCCATTCGCAGGCAGTGACGCGCGGCCATAGCGCGCGCGGCAAAGGCATGTCCATAAAACGAACCCCTCTGGTCTCTTGGCTGAGCGCTCCATGCTCAATCACAAGCTCGGAGGTGATCGTCACAACGCCCATACGCTCAACAACCAGATCACCCGACTGCCAGACCTCGGAGCGCAACTCGCGGTCCTTAATCTGCCGCCGCCAAATCGCTACGTTTTCCTCTTCTCGCGTGCCAAACCAAAGTGGCGCATCTTTGCAAGGTGGGGGAAAGCCAAAGAGTTGCATGATTGGAGAGGCGCGCAAACTGATCTCGCCCTCTTTGACGCCGACCTGACGATGGAGCGCCTGAACTTCAGGCGCAAGCGCCTCAAAACGCGCGCCGAGAATGCGTTCAAATAGCCTCATATCAGAATTCTCCTCACGTCTCTGCCGAACAAACCTGCCCGCGTTGGACTAGGCTTTGATCTGACAAATGACAAGTCATCAAAGGAAAATGGCAGGGGCACACAGACTCGAACTGTGGGCCTACGGTTTTGGAGACCGTCGCTCTACCAACTGAGCTATACCCCTAAGGCCGAGCTATCGGATAAATCGCGGCGCGGCGGAAATCAAGGCGCTTTTTCATTCAAAGCGCTTTTTCAGCAGCAAGGCTGCAAAACTTGGCGATTTATGATTTGCATCTTCTTTTTCGGCAGCGTCCTCAACTGCATAAACCGGGTCGCTAAACATACCCTGCACAACAGTCTCTTCGGGTTGTCCGATAAACCCGAGCCCCAAATCCTCAAAAGCTCTCTCAAGCGCAGCCCACAACCGTGCTCTATGGCTCGGCTGCGCCTCCAATACTCTTGGGTGGTCTGCCAAGAGGCGGCCCTCTGCTCTCTGATCTATGACTCCCAAACATGGAAAGCCCGCAAAAACAAAGACAATCTCCTCG
>Ga0209137_1002138_pt1 | contig 17757 bp, 14 predicted proteins | sample SaaInl5LU_22_DNA_FD_184642 | JGI IMG/M metagenome (GOLD analysis project Ga0209137, IMG submission 184642) | Marine microbial communities from expanding oxygen minimum zones in the Saanich Inlet - ESP_105LU_22_DNA (SPAdes) (version 2) | ecosystem: Environmental > Aquatic > Marine > Intertidal... | reverse complement strand
GGTTGTACCGCCAGAGGCATCTAAGATTGCATTTGTGTTAATTTGACTCATGGCGTACCTTTCAATGTGGCTACGTCTGCCTCAAGTGTTTCTATTCGTGCCAACGCTTCTTGCAAAGCCGCTGTCAGCAGTGGAACCAGTTTGGATTGGTCAATGCCTTGGTAGACTGGGCGTTCCTCTTGATTTGTTACGTTGCCATCCTCGTCTTTGATGTCAACTAGCTCAACAGCATCCTTCTCGCCTGTCACAGCCTCTGGAACAACTTCAGCCAACTCATGCGCCAAGAATCCATCAACACGTTCATTAGAAGCCTTCCAAGCAAAATTGACAGGCTTTAGTGCGTTGATACGGGTAGAGGCATTAGCGACAGCAACCCAGTCTTCTTTAAGGCGGTAATCGGAGGATGTGTTAAAAGAGGTGCTTGTGCCGTTTGTGCTAATACTTCCTGTGTTTGTAGCCCCAGAAAAGAAAATGATAGGGGTTGAAGACCCCGCCGCACCAGCAATAAAAACACCATATGTCGCGGCGTGAACCACATTCAATCGGGCAGGATTACCTGACCCCCCAATTTGAAAGTTACCGCTGGAGTCAATGCGGGCACGTTCGACGCTTGATGTATAAAACGCCATTGCGGCATCAGTAATCAAGTTCGTCAGCCCAGACTGATGACCAATTCGAAATGTTGAATAAACTGCATCACTAAACCCAGCGGAATAGTTTTGTCCCCCAGATGCAATATATCCACTGACAGCTAATTTTGCAGGGAAAGTGCTCGGCGAATTCGTGCCAATACCCACGTTGCCGCTGGCGTCTATAACCATACGCCAAGCAGCGGCAGTTTCATCGTAAACAATAAGTGCGCCTCCAGCGAATCCACCAACAGTTCCTAAAGTTCCGACTCTGTATTGTCGTTCTGAGTTTTTGTATAGAGTTGCGGCGTTGTACCCATTGGCAATACCACTGCTGTCAATTAGTTGATATGCGTTGCCGTTGTTTGAAATGTGAAGTTTCTGTGTAGGTGAACTCGTCCCAAGTCCCACATTACCGCTTGCATCTGCTGTAACAATAGACCCATCAACGTCTGGGATTGTTAGCGTTCGGTCGGTATTGGTCGCTGGAGACTCAAGGGTGAAAACCCCTGTGCCTGTGTCAGCGCCTTTGATTGCTACTTTAGACATTAGATGCCTCCAACTTGTGCCGCCTCAATAGCCGCCTGATAAGCCGCTACAACTTCAGCGGTATGTGTTGCCGCACAGATAGCCTGTACCCGTGCATCTTCGCCTGAGTAATCAGCGCCGGGAGCAACAACGTTGCGATGGTAGCTTTGTGAAAGCTGAACACCGTCCTCCATGATTCGGGTAGCGGTGCGTACTTGCACTGTGCCGTTTTCGGTTACTTCAATTTTGTCTACTATTGTTTGTTTTTCTAAAGCCATTTTTATTTCCTTTTAGTTAAAAGTCCGTCTGCATCATCCAATGCAAATAATTAAGTTGTATGGAATATAAATCTACCCATAATCTGCCCACCACCAGAACTTATTTCTGAAGGAGAGTAATAACTATTTGATGTTCCATTTGCTTTTATCAAAACAGCTCTTGTTGATCCAGAATCCCCATAAAGATGTGCAGTTGTTGGAAGACCAGAAGCATAAGAAATACCACCAAAACCATTGTGCGCTCCCCCATTTCCATATGGAGCAAACGGCAGAGAAAGCGCCAACAACCCACTACCACTACCACTTGTGCTAGTCCAAGGAACTAAAAAATCTGCGTGAACAACATTACCAATTTTAGTATATTTGCCAACACGGCCACCATAATTAACTGTCTGCATAGTCCCAGAAAGAGCAATAAATTCTGGCGTCCAAGTCCCCTCCTCATAGTCATCCAGTGTGTTAGCCGCAGCGTATGTTGCAGCGGCTGTGCCAAGCGTAATACCAGCAGGAACAATTAGATGACCGCTGGTGTCAATAGCTAACTTAGACCCAACCGCATCAATGCCAATATTAAAAGTCCCAGCACCAATATATGTCCCACCTTCAACACCCACTTGCCATTTTGTTGCAGAATTTGTATTCTCTATTAACATTCCAGAGAAATTGGCACTGGTAGATTTAATATATACACCACCGTAAGCTGTACCACTTATATCTAGCTTGTGCGCTGGCGAATTTGCGCCAATACCTACGTTGCCATCAGAAGTCTCAGTGATGCCTGTTGAGGTAATCCCTGTCGTTCCATTTAAAACTATACTCATATCTACCCCTTAGATCACAACGTAGCGTGAGCCGCTACTGATAGTTACCGTCACGCCAGAGTTGATTGTGACTGGCCCCGTACTCATTGCGTTCTTGCCGCTCGGGATCGTGTAGTTAGCGGTGACAACCTGGTCATTCTCAACAAACACAGCGTCATTGCCGCCGCCTGTCGCGCCGCCACCAACACTTCCCCAAGAGCTACCGTTGTAACCCTCAAATGAACTGCTGTCGCTGTTGAAGCGGAAGTAGCCAGCACTAGGCGAGCCGTCGCGTTGAGCCTGCGTACCAGCAGGAACCACAGCTGAACCAGTGTCGCTTGTCTTGCTAACCTTGAGCGCCAGGTTGGCCAGCTCCGCAGCCACCGCATCAATGTTGACAAGGTCCCCGGCAACAGCGTTGACGTTTGAGATATCAGAGCTGACCGCATTGACGCTGGCGATGTTATCACCGACGGTCTGCACGCTTGCGATGTTGGTGGCCACTGTGTCAATCTCTGACACCGCCTCGTTCAAGTCATTGGCTGCAGTGATGATTGCTGCAATATCACCGGCAACCGTATTAACGTTCGCAATGTTGGTCGCCACTGTACCGATGTCTGTCGCATCAGCAGCCACCGCGTTAATGTTGGCAGTGTTGCCGGCGACTGTCGTCACGTTAGCAGAGATGCCAGCTACCGTGGTTACGTTCCCAGAAATCCCTGCAACTGTGTTTACGCTCGCAATGTTCGTAGACACCGTGCCAATATCTGTCGCGTCAGCAGCAACCGCTGACACCGCTGTGTCAATTGCGGCCACCGAGCTGACCGCAGAGTTGATGCCCGCCACCGTAGTCACGTTTGCTGCAACCCCCGCCACCGTGGTGACGTTTGCCTGGATGCCGGCGACTGTTGTAACGTTGCCAGATATACCCGCCACCGTGGTGACATTAGGCGCAATGCCAGCCACCGTGGTGACGTTGGTGTTAATCGCTGCAACATCTGCCAGGTCAGTAGGGCTGATTGCAGCAACAGCGGTTACATCAGCGCTGATCCCCGCGACAGTATTGACATTTGCAATGTTGGTTGCGACGGTCCCAATATCTGTCGCATCTGCAGCCACTGCCGTGACGCTTGATGAGATGCCAGCAACTGTCGTCACGTTGGCAGCCACTCCGGCTACCGTCGTCACGTTGGCGCTTATGCCGGCCACTGTATTGATGTTGGCTTCGTTTGCTTCGACCGCGACAATCTCAGTGTCAATCGCTGATACAGCAGCGATCTCATCTCGGATGGCGTAGACCGCGGCAACCTCAATAGCCGTGTCACCAGGCTGCGGGTTGCCGCTCGCATCAAAGGCCAGATACTTGCCAGCACGGTCAGCCGCGCGAGGCAGCGTCATGTTGATTGTTGTGGGGTCTGTCTGCGGCGCAATCAATGCGCGGCTAACTGCCTCTGCGTTTTGTTGAGCAAAGATCGTCAGAGAGTCAAGCTCATCATTCACCGTGTTGGCAAAGAAGTCGCCACCGGTCACGAAGTCACTTGATCGCTCGATAGCGCGATCGCCAACAACAGCGATCTGCGTTGCCCCTGTTGGAGTAGCGGCCAAGGTAATGTAGCCTGTGCCGTTGGCGTTGATCGTCACCGAGTAATCGGTGGTCAATGTCAGCAGCGTGTCATCTTTGTAAACAGCGACGTCTGTCTCTGCCAGAATCTCAAAGGTGAACGAATAGGGGCCAGTGCCACTAGCGGCGAACACCACCCTGCGGGTTACGTTTGAAATTGGTACGCCCATGATTCAATCCTTGCTGGTGTAAATTGTACGGGTTTAGTTGGGTTTGTAAAAGAGGCCATTTGCCTTGCGGCCTTCTTCAACCTCAGAGATTTTGTCTCTCAGCGTGATGTCCTCAGACCGCAGCTGTGATTTGGCCAAATCCATCAGTTGAGAGTGCCTTGCCTGCACGCGCTTTTGCTGATCGTCCAGGGCCATAATCTCAAACCCAGGTGAGCGGATAGCTTTCAGAATCTCTTCTTTTGCATTTAGCTCCTGGCCATAAATAGTCAACAGTCGGTTGTACTGGTACGCATCCAGCTCGACGCCTTGCATCTTCCTGGACGGCATGCCAATCGGTGAACCCAAGCGCACCAGCTCATCATCTGTTTCGCTGAACTGCTCTGGGCTTACCCTGGTAGGCAGCACCATCTCGTAGACCTTACCCTGGCCGCTGACGCGCTTTTCACCCCACAGGGTCAGGCTGTCTGGCAGGTAATCATTGAACGCCGGCAGACGGCTGCGGTAGCGACTGAACGCCTCCATGAAGCCACGCACGCCAAGCGGCAGATCGGGGCTGGCCTTGACGTCCTTAATGGTCGGGTCATAGTAGCGGCTAATAGTGCCAACCATAGAGTTGTAAACGCCAGCTGGTGAGCCGCCAATTACAAAGCTGCCGTACTGCTTGGCGATGTTGTTGAACAGCGTAGCGCTCTTCTCGCCCTCGGACGCCTGCAAGAACCCGGCAATGTCAGCCACGCCCTGCAAGTATGGTTGCTCTTTCATAAACTCAGTCAAGCCCATGGCCGCCCCCAGGAACACCTGGGCGATTTCGTCGTCATCCTCTGCCCGCATGCCGTACTCAGCGTAGTCAGCAGAGATGGCCAGCAGCGCAGACACAGGCTCCATGCCAGCGTATGACAACCACTGGTCGCCAACCTTGATGGAGTATGGCCGCCACCCTGTGAGCTCGAGCGCTTGACGCTCTGCCAGGCGAGATGGGCCAGAGCCGCTGATCATGCCCTCGGCAGCGTAGGACGCAAACGTCGCCATCAGCGATGTACTCAGCGTAACCTTGGCCAGGGCCATGTCGCGGTGTACGCCGCCTTTCATCAAGTCATTGCGGAACCGGCTAGACAGCGGCGCAAATGGCGTGCGCTCCAGGACCTCCAGGCCGATGTTGGCTGGCGTCTTAAAGAACGGCACCAGGACTTTCAGCATGGGGTGATTAAACGTCTTCTGCAGATTAGCCAGGCCCTCTGGCAGCTCGCCTGTAAACGTGCCACGCTGCGCGAACTCCATGGCCACCTGGTCCAGGTCTGCCGGTGGGTCTGCCAGCAGCGCCTTGATGTCCACAGCAACCTTGGCCGCAGCATCCACCTCGGTCATACCGTCGTCAATAGCCTGACGATACAGCGTCTTTGCTCGGCGACTGACCTGGGTGTTCAACTCCATGCGGTACAGCACGCCCTTGAAGAATTCATCCTGTGTCATCAGCGCGCGACCAGGCACGTTGATGGCCGTGCCGTAGAAGTCAAGCGCCTTGCCCATCCAGGTTTCCTGGCCAGCGCCGGTGATGCGCTGCAACGTCTCGCCAGTAGATTCCTGCAGCCCGCGCTGCATCTCGATCTTACTGAGTGCGTCGCTGGGCATGTTGTTCTTCCACGCCTTAGATGCCAGGTGCAGGCCATCGCCCCAACCCTGGCGCAATGACATAACCATAGTCAGCGCCTCGTCGTAGGCAATCTTGTCTTGAGCTGAACCCGGCACAAGCGCTTTCCAGCTGCGCACGCCAGCAGGCAGTGTGTTGCTGTAGAACGCAGCAATCAATCGCTCGGGTATCTGGAACGCGCCAAACAACGTGTTGCCGATAATGTTCTTGGCGTGCGTAGTCGGGCCAGACAACAGGCCGTTGATAAACGTGGTAAACCAGACATCCTTGATGCCGGAATACATAGACTTCTCGACCAGCTGGTTCTTGGCCGAGCGGTTGTCCAAGTTGATATAGCTTCTGGCCATGTCCTGCAGCGAACGGTCGCCACCGTACTGGTCCAGGACCTGGCGAATGACATCGACGTTACCTTCACGCGGAATACGAAACACAGCAAGCGCTCGAGCCGTCTCTGTCTGCATACCCTTAACGCCCTTTTGGATCATGCCGTGCAGCGCGATCTGCTGGCGCAGCTGCAGCTTCTGCGCGTCAGTGGCATCGCCTTCGTTAACCAGCTTAAACAAACGGTCCAGCTCGTTAGCGCTTGACTCCAAAACTTCCAGGGCTTTGTATGTGTCGGTCGCGTTCCCCATCATCTGGCCGTTGTTGTCAACCAGGCGCGTCAGGAAAGACTCATCGATACCGCTGGCAGCTGCCTTGGCCTTGATCTCATCAAACGTCACCCGCTTGGTCTTAATGCCAAGAGAGTCGGCCACGCCGGCCACAACACCAGCTGCGTCGTGGGTTTGGTAGCGCGATAAATTAAAAGCCTCCTCTGGAGACCCGCCTGGCTTACCAACCAAAGCACCCTGCTTCTGACGGCGGCTAATCGCCTCTGTCGTTTGGCCTGTAAGGGTTTGGTCAGCTTCGGGGATAACCGTGTATGGGCCAACCTTTGCCGGCTCGCCAAGCTCACCTTCGGGTATCTTGCCAGGAATGATGTTGCGCTCGGCCTTTGATGCGCCAGAGGTGATCTCTTTGCGGATCAGCTTGTTAATTGCTGACTGAACAGGACCAGCAACCTGGATACCCTCTTCCATGCTGGGCGTACCCTCAGACACCATGTCAGCTGCCGGCTCCTCTGCCACATTCTCAGCTGGCATTGGCTGCAAATCTAATGGCTCAACAAGGGGGCTGGCCGCTTGGTCTGGCATCATTCCGGCCAGACGTTGATCAAGGGGTGATTGCTGAATAGCCATTATTGAGCCTTACTCTTTGGCGCGCGCTTGGGTTTAGTTACTGCTGCAGCTGGGGTTGGGCTTCCATCAGCTGGCGCAATTTGTCCGACGCCGATTGAATCCCCTGCTGCTGCAGGGCCTGCTTGTTTAGCTGCAGCTTTAACTTCATTGCGGCTGCTTCTAGCTCCAACGATTTCGGCATCTGTAAACTCGATGCCTCTGGAGTTGAGTAGGTTTTTGGCTCCATCTGAGAAACTCTCCGATCTTGCGGACTTGATGCCCAGGTTAAAGTAAAGACTTTGTTCGTAGTACCAAAGCACCGCCTGGTTGGCTTGCTCGTCTAGCTTAACGTTGCTGGCCACCGCACGGTTCCAAGACTTCATCAATGAGCGCTCAGACTCATTGCGCGGCGCATCCACCAGGCCCTGCTCACTTACTGGGCCGCTAGTCAACGTGCCCGTGTGACGATTATAGGTTCTAGTAAACCATTTGTCAGCTGTTGTTTCCTTGATGCCGTTAAGGTTCAAGAAGAAAGCGCCACCCTTTTCGCCGAGTAAGAATGACCCCATTTTCATATCGGTCGCCTTACCTGGGATGTTGGCGGTTTTGTACAAGCCGGAGTCGGCCTTCATCTGAGCGATCTCTTTTACCGGGTGAGGGGTGAGCAGCCACTCAGCATAGCCCTCTAGGCCCATGCGCTTAATCATGTATTCGTGTAACTTGAGCTGCTGCTCCATGATCGGGCCAGTGGTGCCGCCCCATAGCTTGCCGTTCTCTGGGTTTCGTGAATAGACCTTGCCGTCTTTCATCAAGCCTTCGGCGATGCGCATAGCAACTGACCAATTCTCCCCGGCCCGCTTGTTGTAACTGGTGGACGCAGCAAATGCCGTGGTCAATACGCGCAGCGGTTCGTCTGTAGCCAGCTCTGGGACAATCTTCGCCCCCAGGGTAAACGCATCGGTGACGTCGTCTTCGTACCAGGTTGCGCCGCTGACAGGCTGCGACAGCTGATATTCAGCTTCTGCGCTGGCTGAGTCAACCATCTTGACCAGGTCCTTAGGATTGGCTGGGTCTAATGGCTTGCCATTATTCATGGCCAGCTGCGACTTCTCCAAAACAACCCCGACATCGCCAACAGTAAGCGCCCCCTTGCTGCCGGTGCCAACAATCTCCGGCCTAGCCAATCGCAGCGCAACAGATGGAGCACGCTCCGCCTGAGATGAATAAACACTTAAAGCGGGGTCTGCCTTAACAACCTCGACAGCTTGAGCGACTTCCTGCTGGGGCGAGAACTTACCAGGCTGCACTGCATACATCGGCTTGAGCGCGTCAGGCACAACAGCGGCCAGTGGGCCAGTGCCCTCCATGATTGCACGGTCCAGTTGCTGACCAGTTTCACTCAGCAGTTGCTTGCCAGTCTTTAATGTTCCCGCTGCGCCAGGCACAAGACCAACCACGGCGCCAGCGCCTTGCAATGCGGCTGTGCCATAGTTGCCCTGCTCTACAGACTGCAGCGCCTCTTCACCCATGCGAGCGGCCTCTTGCGTTTGGAATGCTGTACCCAAGAACGGCACGAAGTCAGCGATACCGATGCTGACTGGTAGGTTGCTGCTTTCGCCACCCAAGATAGTTTGCGCATTTGCGCGCGCCCGATAGCGGTCTACGCCCATGCCCTCAAAGCCACGCTGCAGCAATGTAGCGAGCTGCTCGCGGATCGTCGGGTCATATGCCGTCATCGAGTCCTGCGGTGCCTTGGATGCAGCATCTTGAGCTGCGTCATATCCCGCATAAGAGCCGCGGCCAGCGCCAGCAGTTGGAGCGGCAGCCGGCTCTGCAGGCATGTCGGGAAACTCAAACGCCGTCAACCGGGCCAGGTATGCTTCGTCAATATCGTTGGCCATTATTGATTTACGCCTTCCACTTGATCAAGTAGTTGTTTAATGCGCCGCACATCATTCTCACGAACTTTATTGCCTTTGGCTTTTAACTCAAGCGCAGGCAACGAATCGCGCGTAATCGGTCCATTGACCCAATCTTTCTTTTGATATATCTCAAGCGTTGATCTGGCCGCCTTGGCTGACTCGCTGTTGCGTTGCTTGTCAACATATGTCTCGAGCTGGGACACAATGTCTTCTGTTGTAACAACCTTGCCCTCAATGGCCGCCTTGGCGCGAATCTCTTCGACCTTGGCCATCAAAACATTGCGCTGCTTAAATGCGGAACCCTTGGGGTCCACAATTACAACCTGACCAGGTATTGTCGGAATGCCGGCCAACCGAGATACCTCGCGATTTAAGCGAGAGTCTTCGGCCTTGTTTTCTGAGTGCAGCGTCTTCAGCAGAGAGATATATTGTTTACCAGTAAGGCCTGGTATCTTCTGCAGCTGCTCTGAGCTTGTAATCGCGCCAGAATAGATTTGGCTTAAGGCATTGAACTCGACCATTGAGTTGCCCTCTTTGGACGGCTCTTGCAAGTCTTTCAAAATACTGAGCGGCACAGCGTCTGGGTTCTTGACTCCAAGCGCAGCAATTTTGCTAACTAATCCTTTACGCTGCGGGTCTGTCTCAGACATAGAGATCGCCTGGTTGTACAGTCCATACAACTCAATTTCATCAGCGCGCTTCTCCGCAGCTTTACGCGACTTCTCTGCGTCAGCTCGCTGGTTCATTGTGATCATGTAGTTCGCAAGAACCTTGGCCTTTGAGTCATACGGCATGTCGGCGTAAACGTCGGACAGCTTACCCAGGTTATTGCTCTGGATCATGGCCAGGCCCGCTTCTTGGTTAGCGCTAAACCTCGGGTCTGTGACAAACGCGCTTACCGCATTAACCTTGGCATCTGCCTGCGCTTTCTCAAACTTCTCGCTATATGTCTTTTGCACTTGCGCGTCACCCAACAGCAGCGCGCTGGTGTTGATTGTCTGGCGATAGAAATCGATCAAATCTTCGACGCTTCGCTTTGCGCCGGTCTTTGGATCAACCCAAAACCCTTGCGACACAGCCGCCTCCAACAAACGCACACTGTTGTCAAAGTCCTGGTCGAACTTAATCAGTCGCTGGTCTTTATCGCGCTTGAGCTGCAGCTCTGTGGCCTTGGCCAAGACCGTGTTGCCAACAGTAGCAATTGTGGCTCGGAACTTCAGAGACGCCTCTGGGTCAATCTGCGAGATGCTCTTGCTGTATCCAGCCATCATTGAGTTGATGCCCGTTTGCACAGCGTCAACTTTCATGTCGCCAGACTCGACCTTGGTCAGCATTGTGGTCAGCTCATTGCGCGCCTCTGCCTCGAACGTGCTGGACACCTCAAACGCACGCGCCTTGCGAATCGCCTGATCGAAGATGTTCATTGGCCCGCCCAGCTGCAGCGCAGTGACGTCGCCCTCTTTGGCTGCTTGCAGCTGCTCATCGGTGATGGGGTTATCAGCGACGTATTGCATGCCGGCCTGCTTGGCCGCTTCGCTTGCAATGCCAAACAGGTTCTGGCTCAAACGGTCCAGGGTTTGGCTTACTGTGTTTGCGTATTGTGCGCCAGCCTTCAGGCCGGTGTACTCAACCTGCGGCGCGTTAACCGTTGGCAGCACAGCTCCAGGTATACCTACGTTTTCAACGCGGCCTGATTGGATAAGTGGTAGGGTCGCCATTGTTTGCCTTTACGTTTTAAATGGGTTGACCACGGTCTTAGCGAAGTCCAACGTACCCTCGACCAGCGCGACATCTGACAGCAGACCGCCAGATCGGACAGCAAAATCACCCGCCAAGCGCAGCTGCTTGGCCTGCGTCTGAGCGCCAGTCATGGTCAAGTCTGCCTGCTCTTTGGCTGCCAGGATCATCGCACCTGCGTCTTCAAAGCCCAGGATGCGAGCGGTCAACGCGTTGAGGTCGGTAACACCAACATCGCGGTAGGTGGCCTGCACGTTAGCGCGCTGCACGGCAGCAGCAGAACCCTCGCCAAATGCGATACCGTTGGCCGCGGCCCTTGCGCGCACGGCTGCGTTGGTCGCCTCCATGTTGCGCAACAATGTGTTGCCAGCCATCTGATAGTTGCGGGCCTGCATCTCAGCTTGCTGCAGCTTGCGGCCAGCCTGGATGGATGCGTACTTCTGGTCCTGGTCTGTTCGTATCTGCGCCAAGCGCAGCGTATCGATTGCCTGGACCTCGTACAAGCCCTGCTGGTAATAGGCGCCTGCTTGCCTCGCGGATGCTTGCGCTTGAGCCAAGAATAAATTGGCGTAGGGAGCGGCTGCGCCAACTCCGCTTTGGATGCCACCGAATATATCGCCGGCGAATCCTAATACATCTGAACCACTTGTGTCTGCCATCATGTTCCCCCGGTGACCGCGACCTTGTACTCAAGGCCAAGCAGTGTCATTTTTAGCGGCACGCTTTGGCTAATCTCGACCGATTGTTCTCTGCTGTATCCAAGCACACCGTTGACTCGTTTAATGCCAGTAAACTGCGGCACGGCTTCATCTAACAGTGGGTTGTCAAAACTGCGGAAAGGTAGAGGGTTGCCATTCAACTCTAAGTGCTGTGTGTTGTTGACAATCGCGTTGATTTCAACAATGCGCTTCTTAAATCCAACGCGCGTGCCTGTTTGAATTTTAAGCTCAATAGGCATTGTCTTAACGTAAACCGAGAACGGCAGCCCGACTTCGTATGCGGTCGTGGCAGCTCTGTCAAATGTAATTGCGCCACTGGTAACGGTCTCATTGGACTGTGGCACGCCATCAGTAATCACATTCAAGCTCTTGCCCTCATGCGGCAACCCGGTAGCGCTAGATGCGGCGCCGCCAACGAAACTGCAATCGGTGTAGTAGTCAAACCCAAACAGCTCAATGAAGTATCTATTGGCGCCATTAAAGGTGCGCTTAACAACAGTATAAATATCGCTGACATCAACCTGTACATCCAGGTATTGGCCGTCTGTGATGAACTCCGATGGCGCGGTGATCTGCTGGCTACGCATAACAGAGAACACGGCCAGCGAGCCGTCTGTCTCGTTTGCCATCATCAACAGATCGCCCTCATCTGTACTGTTGGCCCGGCGCAGAGCCATCCTGGTTGGGGACTTCAGCAAGTGGCCAGACAACAATGAGATGCGCTGCGTGATGTAGGTGAGCTGCGTATCAGAGAATAAAAACTCGTTGATCGATTTACCCAAGCGCTGAATGTAGACAGTGCCGGATTCCAGAGACTGCACGCGCGAGCCAGGCTTGGTGCCGTTGCGCGATGTCGTCTTAAAGCTCAACGTCAATGGCGTGATTGGGTCTGTGCTAGACTGCGGCACATAGAACTCGCCGCCAGTTGTAAACACCTGCAGGTCTCGACCTGAGATCATGTCCACAATAATGTTGAGCTGGCTGGTGTCTAGTGTCGCTTCGACCGCGTCGTCGTCCAACGCCTCGGTTGGCACGAAGTTGTAGAAGATACCAATCTTAGAACCCCAGATTGTTGATGGCCGAGACTTTGACCCACCAAAGTACAAACGCCCCTCGTGGAACGTGACTGTGCGCGGCCAACCTTTTGCTGCACTCCACACATCCTCATAGAAGCATTCAACCGTCCAGTTGCCAACCGTGCGGGCAGTTGTATCAAAGAATGGGTACTCAGTAATTGCTCGGACCTGGGTGTCGCTTACAAACTCAAGAATCCTGGCGCGGCCTTGTGGTGACGCGTTGATATATTGATTAACGCTCTCCAGGGCAAACGGCACAACCTTATAAGAGTCGCCCGCCAAAGGGGCAGTATCCCAGGCGGGGAATGTTGTCGCTACTTTTGTGGTGCCGTTGTATGCGGTAATCTTTCTGGATTTACCAGCCTGCGTGCCGGTCTCCATATGCACACACATGCCGACAAAAATATCATTGGTCGAGTTAGCTGAGGCTTTTAGTGTGGCCGACGTTGTGGTGGCGCCTTGCAGGTGACCTGTGTCTGACGTATAGGCAGACGCTGTTAACGTAATGTTGCCGCTCACAGCGCTGGGCGTAATACTTGCATTTGGCGTAAACACGCGCAAGTCAAACGAATACTTGGGGATGCTATCAAACGTAATTGTGCTGATAGTCCAGCTGCTGTCACTGGCGCCACGCACCAGGACCTGCGGCGGCAAATCCTCTTGCACAATGATCATTGTGTCTGCTGTCTGCGTCCACACAATGCTACCCAACATGGCCGACGTAATTGCGGTCGTCAGATATGGGTTGCCACTGCCGTTGATGTTGATGATCTGCACGCCGTCTTTAATGACGTACATGCGGTTGTTCGTAAAGCACAGCATGTAGCTGTCGTTAACGTTAAATTCAAACGGCACCAGCCGGACACCATCGGCTGCAGCGCTTGGCAGCTCGGCGATATATTTAGAACCTGGACGACGTCGAAACCCACCCTGGGGCTGGATCACAACATTGGTCGCCTTTGCCAACGCGTTGTTGTATTGCGCCAGGTCAACACGGGCGCGGACTAATGGATCAAGCTCGCCGGTGCTGAAATTTGTCTGTATCGCAACAAATCGTGGCATGCTTAATTCCTCACAGCAATCAAACTGTAGTCCTCAATGATCCTGGTCGGCTGCCCTTGGCCGTCAATGTTCATGGCGGTTCTGGTGTATCCACCGCGGCCATTCTCAGCGGCAGAACCAACAGCGACCTGCTGCCAGTATTGGGCGCGATCTGCTTGTTCAGTGATCGGCATGGCCAAGTGCCAGGCCATGGTGTACTTCAACAGCTGCACAAAATACTTAGGCATTGCGTATTCTGGCGTCTGGTATTGGTAGTCAATGTGGACTTCCAACAAATTGGTCAGCAATGTGTCGCCCTGAATTTCCCAATCCTTTTGGACTGGTGAACCTGGGTTAGCACTTGCATATACAGCTCGCGGGCTGGTTAGGCGGTCGCCTGGCAATTGATATGCGTATTTCCAAACTGATGATGGCGCGGTGATCAGCCGAGACAGCTGCACCTTCTTCATGCCAAAAGACCAGGGATATACGGTTAACAGTGAATCACGCAAGTCAGGATACAGGCGGTCGCAAACGCTGGCCTCATCGGTTCCTTCGTTGAATGAAGATATTGGTTTCGCGCCTAGCAATAACAGGGCGTCCGAGCATATTGAAACTGATGTATCACCTGCTGCCATAAGGTCACCTTAAATGCGAGAAAGGCCAGCCCCCGAATACTCAGTGACTGGCCTATTCATCTGACTAATTTTTAGTCAGAGTCGGTTGCGGCCAAAGTTGTACCGTCATCGACGTCCACCACGCCAGCGGCGTTAGAACGAACAACGGTCAACGTTGCTACAGCGGTGCTACCAGTGCTGGTCACACAGTAGATCAAATCGCCAACTTCCAATGTGTCTGACAGGCTATTGAAGTAGCCAGCAGTGTTCACATCAGCGATTGCGTCAGCGGTTTTGTACGCGTAGACACTAGGCGCGCTGCCGCGCTTAGATGCCGCTACAGCTGTAAAGCCAGTAGTTGAAAAAGCCATGATTCTTTACTCCTTTAAAGATTAAGATTCGCGGCAGGTAATGGCAACGATACCTTCAGCGTCGATGGCGATGGCGCCAGCGCTGAACACTTCGTTAACCAACCAGCTGGTCTTCTCGGCAATGTAGTTGATCTCGGTACGCATACCAAGGCCTTCACCGTAGCCGATGGCGTCACGGTGGAAAGCAAAGCAAACGCGGTCGTTAGAACCGTCTTTTGCCAGGCCGCCCTCTGCACGGTCACCGATGGTGTGGAACTGGAAACCCAAGAACGTATTAACTTCGCCTTGCACCAACGCCTTAACAGAGTTGAAGTCAGATGAAGTCACCGCGGTTTCAGACAGCAAAGAGGCCAGGCCGTTTGCGTGCAGGATAACGTGGCGGTTGTCCATGGGCACGTTGGCTGCGTCCATCAAGCGCTTGGCTTCGCGGAGTTTTGCAACGTTCATGTTGGTGTCGGCGCCACCGATGTCATTGCTGACAGTCAGGCCGGTGCTAGATGCAGCGAGTGCGTCCAGGATCATTTGGTCCTGACGACGGCCCATTGCGCTAGCAACCACTTGCACCAGCTCTTGACGCTCGTCGAAGTTGACTTTTTGCTGGCTGAAAATGTCGCTGTACTCAGCGGCGTTCCAGTCGCCCAATGTCAACGTGACTTGCGAGAAGCCAACGTTCAAGGGGGTTACATCGGTTTGTGCAATACGGGGAGTAGCAACGCCACGGCCCACTTTAGGGAACTTAACAGTTGAACCTTCGACACCACGACGCGCACGGACAGCGCCCACCAATTGGGCTTTGCCCTGGTAGGCCTGTTTGACCTCTGCGTCGAACAGCGTAACAAAGGCGTTAGATAAAGACACGCTCATTTTGATTACCTCATTCGGTTGTTGATCAGGGTTTATCGCCTCGGTGAGCCAGTTACCTGGGCCGATTGCTTGCTAATAACGTTAGCCATTCGTCAGCATCTCGCTGCGGTCAGGGTCGCTTGCACGGTGGGCCTTATAAAGAATTGTAGTTCAATTTGTACAAAACGCAATAGGTCAAAAAAAACCCCGCCGAAGCGGGGCAGGAGGTAGGCGCCTTGCGACGCAACCTTTGGAGAATCAGTTGGCAAACTGGGCAAATGCGCGCTCAACCTTTTGGCGAAATGCCGGGTCGGTTTTGTAGCGCGGATCGGCAACCATTTGATACAGCTCATCCTTGCTGGGGGCGCCCTCGGTCGGCGCGACCTCCAACGGGATGCGGCCCTCGTAGGCCTCGCGCATCTTCATCAGCGCACGCATGCCCTTGGCCGTGCCGCCCATGATCTTGAACTCTTCAAAATCATCGGCTCCCCATACGCCCTTTTGGACCAGGCCACGCGCCCAGCCAACCATGCCATTGACCACAGCAGACGCGTTGGGTCCAAGCTCTTTCATCTCAGCCTGCGGATCGATGGCCGGCTCTGCGCCCAGCTCGTTGACCTGTTGGGCCAGCTCATCAAAGGCGGCCTGGCTTACGCCCCACTTTTGCGCCCAATTGATATAGCCTTTCGCCAGGGGGTCCTGCTCGATGTCGCCCGCCCAGGCAATGGCGCTGGTGTCGTACTTGCCACCCTCGGGTGCTTTGTGTTTCCCGGAGCTGACCATCTTGCGCATGTCGCTCCAGCTTTTGGCCATAGCCTCCATGTTGGCCTCGCCCTTTTCCTGGTTCCAGAAATTCTCTGGCAGCCAGTCTGGTCGCTCTTTGGGCGTGCCAGGTATCTGACCTGGCTCAAGGGCTGCGCCCTCATCTTTGTGATTGATATCCGCGGCCTGTGGATTTTGCTCTGCTTGTGAGGTTTCGTCTTCGATTGTCACACTGTCCAATAGGCCAGCGTTACCGCCGGGTTGGTCGTTGGTGTCTTCGGTCATAGTTTCCTTGCTTGGTTGATCCGCGCCTCGATATCCCGAATCACGTTTCGCTGCCCTTCGGCAAAGAACGCGTGAGACGGGTCTGTGCCCGGCACGGCGATGGGCACATTCACATAGATGGCTTTTAACCACTCAAGCAGAGCGGCGCCATCCTCAGAGGTAAATACGCGAAGACACAACCTAGCCAGGTCCTCGCGCTTCTGGTCAACCTTACGACGGTCAGCTGGATCGCTGATGGCCTCTAACTCATCCCAGCTCATGCCATACCGCCTTGGGCTTCAGCGCCCTGGGCCGCTTGCATCTGCGCCTGCATGGCCATCTGCTGGGCTTGCTGCTGTTGCTGCTGCTCCAACATAAAGGCGCGCTCTGCGGCACTGTTGCGCAGGGCTGCTGGTACGCCCAGCTTCTCACCCAGGTAATCGATCATGTCGCCATACTTAACGGCCACCGTACCCTCGGCACCCATCTGCGCGCTCATCTGAGCAAACTGCAGCGCTGCGTTAACTTCATCCATCGCCTGGGCGTTAGCCAGCGGAGACTGGGCTGTGACCTTAACCTCCAGGCCGTTGACCCGCAGCGGCAAGTCAATCATGCCGCGGTCGTCCATGACCTCCAAAATCTTGGTAACGATTGGGATCATGGTCTCGTTGATCAGTCGGCCAAACGCGCTGCCTAGGTTCTGCGACAGCTCTTTCATCCGCTCGACAATCTCGGTTGCAGACCGTGCGCTCATGTTCTCTGGCGGCAGCGACTCATCGAGCAAAATGCGCTTGACGTTGCTGCGCAGATCATTGATCACCAGCTGGCTGACGTTGAAGTCACCAGAACGCGGCAGGGCCTGCAGGCTTGGACCCTGCGGTCCACCATTGCGGGCAACAGGGATGATGCCACCAGGCACGATCTTGACGGTGTTGGGGTTCAGCACCCCGTCATCCGCTGCAGTGTAAACACCCGAAACAGCGAGGCTGGCGTTTTTCAGCAGCAGCTCGATTGTCTTGTTCAGCGTCTTGATGTCAGGCAGCGCAGTCATCAGCGGGCCGCGGCCATAGATTTCGCCGGCAACCTTCATGTAGCGAGAGACAACCCAGGGGCTGGTCTTCATGCGACGGTAGACAACTTCAGTCTGCGTGTGCTTGTCGATAACGTGGTAACAGTAATCGCCGCGTCGGTGATCGCTGATGGTGGCCTCGAGCAGCTCGATGTCTTCGGTAGGCTTGTCAGCGATGCGACGCTTGAGATCATCACTCAGCTCGGCGTCTGGCCACTGGCGCACAATGCTCTCGCCCTTAATGCGCATCTTGCGGTAGACGTTATCGACCTGGCCATTGGCCCCCTCTTCGTAGCTCACCAGGAACAGCGGCACGGGGATAAAGTTGATCGGGCTAACATCATCGCCGGGCTGCACCATCATGCAGGCAGTGCCCACCGCCAGGTCCAACAAGAACTCGCCCATGGCGATGTCGAAATTAGACTGACGCAGCAGCGCAAACATT
>Ga0209137_1002130_pt1 | contig 17810 bp, 30 predicted proteins | sample SaaInl5LU_22_DNA_FD_184642 | JGI IMG/M metagenome (GOLD analysis project Ga0209137, IMG submission 184642) | Marine microbial communities from expanding oxygen minimum zones in the Saanich Inlet - ESP_105LU_22_DNA (SPAdes) (version 2) | ecosystem: Environmental > Aquatic > Marine > Intertidal... | reverse complement strand
CTCACTGCCATTAAATGGTGTTGCTAGACTTACTACACCTTTTATATTGTCAACTTCTTGCTGTAGATACGTTGCATACACTCCACCTAAACTATGTGCAACAATAAACAATGGTTCTTCAACACTGTTAAGTGCCTCGATCATTTCTGCAAGGTTGTCTTTTGCAGGTCCTTCTTTTTCGTAATTTAAATAGATAGGATCTTTAGAGCGAATACTCTTTTGTATAAAGGCAAAACTGCGTTCACTTGCTGTTGCCCCGTGGATGTAAACTATTTTCATAGTGTATTTAAGCGAAGATGTCTAGTTCTTCAGTATGCTTAGTTGATAGTTTTTCATCAGGGTTTACAATCTTACGAAGCCAACTGTCTGCAATGTATGCCTTAGGTGATGGACCTAATTGAATGTTTAGATCATCTGCTTCGATCCACCAGTAATGATCGTGGACTGCACAAGTACAAGTCATTCCGTATGCTTCAAACTGTTCACCTTCTTTGAACTTGCCAATGTATTCACTTACGTTAACAATACGTCCAACGTTCCTAGGATTGATACTAAAAACAATTACGGCTTTATCGCCTTCTTCTACGTTCATTCTTCTTTTTTCTTTGGTTTGCGTCCGTAGAAGCCGCCTTTGATTTCTAAGTCTTCTGTACGGGCAAATGGTTCACACTGTGTAATTTTGCCGCCTTTGGCAAGAAATTCTTCAATTGCTTTAGTTGACTCTTCGTCAGTTTCTCTAGGTGTTGGGTTCATAAATTGTCTTTCTCTTTACCAAAAGTTAAGTGTTCGACCATTGCCAATAATAATCATAAAGCACGTAATAACGTGCAATATGATCCAGAATGTTCGAAAAGCCAAAGCCTTCTTTACATCGCGTTGTGTAATAGGAAGAAACTCTGGCTTATCGTTATCTGTAATTCCAACGGGCATGCCAACGGTTCTAGCCCAAGTTCTGAGCCAACGTCTTTGCCCGCTCATTACATTGCGTTCTTGCGTTCTTGAATCTCTGCACGTCTTGACTTTGTCAACTTACCTAAGTCACCTAGTGCGCTACGGGCGCGGGTTGCTGCTGCTTTAACATTCTTATCTTCCCAAGCCGCATGTTCGACTAGGTACGCTTCAAATGCTGCAACAATTTGTTCATGTTGTGTTTGATCGCTCATATATTTTCTCCTGTAATATGATTGTAAATTTCCTTCCAGTTGACACATTTAACCATGCCTTCTGGAAGATCGTCGTGCATGTTAAATCCATGCTCTACCAGTATTGAATTTAAACCTAAGTCTAAACCAAGTACTGCGTTGCTTACTTTGTCTTCAATCCAGTACAAGCCTGAATCACGATACGGTTCAAGTGCTTCGTCTTTATCACCTCCAGTATCTAAACAAACTAATTCTTCGAAAGCTGTTTCGCCGAACAACTTCTCCAAATTCATTTTACGAAGTTTGTATGCATTAGGGTCTAAACTCATAGATGTAATGCAACGGAATACATATCCGTGTTCTTCGTGTAATCGTTTAACGTAATACATAGCATCACGTAGTGCAGGTAGAAAGCCCATTGCTGCACTTTCATTAAATACCTTTACGTGCCTAATTGCTTGGGTGCGTGAGATACCAAAACGTTTGGCAATGTCGTATTCCCAGTTGCCGTTCTCAATCTGTGTGTAGCCACGCTGTTCTAAATAACAGCAGAATGCATACTCCCAGTTAAGTAGGACGCCATCTGCGTCAGTAAGTATTACTTTATCGTTATATTTCATATTGCCTCTTCTATGCCTAGTTTCATATTATGTATATACTATAACATAGAAAGAGTAGGTTGTCAACCAATAATTACGGTGCTTGCGCCGTTTGATCCAGTCGATCCACAAGATATTTCGTCACCTTCACGATGAACTGCTTTACCATTTATATAAACAGATCCGCTACCTGCAGAAGCTGTTGCATTGTGTGGTGGTGCACCTGGACATGCATGGGCTGCATACGCATCGCCTTTGCGTACTACTAATTCGCCTTCAGCATACACGTTACCGCTAGATGCTGCTGGAACTCTAGGAGGAGCTCCACACGGGTCGCCTGTTGATGCTGAAGTTATTTTGATAGCTGCTGGCATAAAATTATTTATCTTATACTATTTGAATATTGCTAGTAGTTGCAGTGTACTGATCTGCAATTTGATCTACTGTTTTTGCTACGCAACTAACAGTAGTTGACAATATATTAAATTTTGCGTCAGGTGATACGCTAAACATGTAAGGTGCTAGTCCCAAGCCTTCTTGTTGCATAATTAATACCATAGGCTTAGTCAATACAAATTTAGTTGATGTTTCTTCTTCTAAGCGAGCAACAATCTCTTCGCCTGAACTTAGTTTTAGAGACACTGTGTCTCCATTTTTATAAGGTGTTTCAATTAACATTATAGTGAGTATCCTGTTCCGTTATAGTTAGTTTCTTCTAAGTAAGTACCTAACTGATCCTTACCACCGATTGACGTTCCATTAACTTTAATTTGTGGGAAAGTACGTGCTCCTGGAAACATTTCTAGTACTTCCTCACGAGTAAAGTCTGTGTCTAGTTGAAAATACTTGTATTCTAATTCACGCTGTTCGCAAAGCCGCTTTGCTTGATCACAATGCGGACATGCTGGTTTACCATAAATTTCAATCATAAACTGAATCCTTTAAAAGTGTCTGTGCTTACGTCTTGTTTAGTGCCGCCTGAGACGTATGATGTTATTTCTGTTTCTTGTGGCGCCACTTGTACTTCACTACCACTGATCCATTTTTGTGTCCACGGCAACGGATTAGTTTTTGTAGTATATGGCGACTTTAGATTTACGTTAGTCATTCGACGTGTGCAAATCCATTCAATATATCCACTCAACAACTCTGTGTTAAGTCCAATCATCGATCCGTCTTTGAACAGATACTCTGCCCAAGCTTTTTCTTGATCAACTGCTTCTACAAACATCTGAACGCATGCTTCTTCTGTTTCTTCTGCAATCTTTACATAGTCTGGATCATCTTTCTTGAGAATCTTTAACAACATCTGTGTGCTTGCAAGGTGCAAGTTCTCGTCACGTGCAATCAGCTTAATAATCTTAGCATTGCCTTCCATTTGCTTCATCTCTGCAAACGCCCAGCTACATGCAAAGCTCACGTAAAAACGTACACCTTCGAGAATGTTAACACTCATTAGTGTAAGCCACAATAGTTTCTTTAGTTCGTAAAGATCAACTACAATCTTCTTACCGTTAACTTTGTGAGTGCCTTCGCCCAGCAAGTTATACCAGCTGCTCATCTCAATAAGGTCATCGTAGTACTTGCTAATGTCTCCAGCACAGTCTGCAATCTCTGCAATGTCTAGCATCTCATCAAAGATTTTACTAGGGTTGCTGTACACGTTACGAATAATATGTGTGTACGAACGTGAGTGGATTGTTTCTGAGAACGTCCACGTTGTAATCCAGTTCTCAATCTCTGGCAAACTTACAATAGGCGAAAATGCTTCTACTGGCGCACGACCTTGTACACTGTCTAATAGGATCTGACGCTTTAGGTTGCTTGTAAAGATATGACGCTCATGGTCACTAAGGGCTTTAAAGTCTTTGCTGTCTTTGGTTACATCAACTTCTTCAGGGCGCCAAAAGAATCCTAGTTGCTTGTCTGTAAGTCCATCAAAGCTTTTATACTTTAGCGTGTCATAACGCTGAATCGTAGGCCCACCTGTTGGATCTAGAAATGCTAATACTTTTGTGTGGTCTGCTTTATTTTCAGTGTTAAAAACGCTCATGTATATCTCTTACCCTTGTGTGTATATCTATAGTACTACTATAACACGCCCTCTAGGGCGTGTCAAGTATTAAATTGTGCAACCTTCGCAATCTTCCTCGTCTACTTCAACAACTTCAAGTTCGCCCATCATCTTGTTAACATCGACTTCTCCTTGTCCGTCATTGGTGTTGAAGTAGTACAACTGTTTACCGCCTAGCTTGTAGAACATCAACAAATGCTGTAGCATTGTGCTCATTGGAATCTTTTCATCTTCAAAGTAAATTGGATTGTAACTAGTGTTAACACTAATGCCTTGGTCAATATACTTCTGTAGCACAGCCATAATCTTAATGTAACCTTCCGGTGACTGTTGATCCCATAGCAAGTCATATTTGTTTTTCAAACGCTTGTACTCAGGTACAACTTGCTTTAGTACACCGTGCTTGCTCTGCTTGATACTAATTAAGCTACGTGGCGGCTCAATTCCGTTTGTAGCATTAGCAATCTGTGCGCTTGTTTCTGCAGGCATTAGAGCCATTAGCGTACTGTTACGGATACCCGTATCCTTTAACTGTGCTCTAAGTGTATCCCAATCCATACGCTCAACGTGCGGAACCAATTCATCTAAGTCTTTCTTGTATGTTTGGTTAGGTGTAATGCCGTGTCCGTACTTTGTTTCCATGTTGCCACTTGGTGCGCCAAACTCTACTGCTAAGTCAGCACTTGCTTTAATCAAGTAGTACGACCACGCTTCTGCCCACTCGTCTACAAGTGCAAGTCCGTTTGCATCAATGTGCTGATAGTTCAAGTCATTCTTAGCCAACCAATAGGCAAAGTTAATAATGCCAACGCCTAAAGGACGGCGCTTCTCTGTAGATAACTGTGCTGCTAGGATTGGATAGTTCTGATAGCTCAGTAGTGCATCAAGTCCACGTACTGCCAAACGACATACTCTTTCAAAATCTGCTGGTGTACGAATGTTGCCCCAATTAATTGCACTTAGTGTGCATAAGCTAATTTCGCCTTCTGGATCGTTTAGATCTTTGAGCGGCTTGGTTGGCAAGTCAATCTCTGCACACAAGTTGCTCTGTTTAATAGGCGCAACATCAGGAAGGAATGCACCGTGGTCATTAGCATTGTCTACATTCTGCAAGTAAATACGTCCTGTGTTCTTACGCTCTTCCATAAAGCTACTAAACAATTCACTTGCTGCAATAGTTTTCTTGCGTAGTCGTGTGTTGCGCTCTGCTGTTTCGTATAGTTCGCGGAACTTGTCTTGGTCTGCAAAGAAAGCATCATATAGACCAGGAACATCTGCAGGCGAGAAAAGAGTTATATCGCCGCCTGTAACAAGTCTTTCATACATCAACTTGTTGAACTGTACACCGTAGTCCATGTGTCGTACACGGTTCTCTTCGGTGCCTTTGTTGTTCTTTAGCACTAGCATGTCTTCTACTTCAAGGTGCCATACAGGGTAATATATAGTTGCTGCGCCGCCACGTACTCCGCCTTGGCTACATGACTTTACTGCACTTTGAAAATGTTTGTAGAATGGAATGATTCCTGTGTGATAGGCGTCACCTTTTCGTATAGGTGAACCAATAGCACGTATGCTTCCTCCACCAATACCAATCCCTGCTTTCTGACTTACGTACTTAACAACAGCGGCAGCAGTAGCGTTAATGCTGTCAAGACTGTCATCAGTTTCAATGAGTACGCACGAACTGAACTGGCGCTGCGGGGTACGCACACCAGCCATAACAGGAGTAGGTAAACTAATGTCGTGTAAACTAATAGCATCGTAATATTCCTTGACCCATTGCAAACGGGTCTCTACTGGATAGTCTTGAAACAAACTTGCTGCAATAAGAATGTAGCACATCTGCGGTGTTTCAAATATTTCGCCGCTTACTCTATTTTGTACTAGATATTTGCCGCGTAGTTGCTCCATAGCAACATAAGTTAATGCATCATCGCGCTCGTGTTTAATGAATGTATCAATTTTATCCCACTCTTCGTCTGAGTATTTTGTAACAAGTTCTGCGTCATAAAACCCTGCGGCAGTGTTCTTGTCTACTAGTTTCTTAATATGCCAAGGTTCAAATCCTCCATACACTTCTTTGCGTAGTGCATAGTTTATAAGGCGTCCGCCTACATATTGATAGTTAGGAGTTTCTGCACTGATAAGATCTGCTGCTGCTTTGATTAAAGTTTCTTGGATCTCTTTGCTAGTTACACCGTTGTGGAATTGAATTTGACTTTTAAGTTCTACTTCGCTCGGACTAACTCCTGTAATGTTTTCACATGCATAAAATACAACTTTGTGTAGTTTTTCAATGTTTAGAAGTTCTTTGTCGCCGCCACGTTTGGTAACTTGAATCATGTACTTTGTCCTTTTAAATTATTCTAATTAGTTAGGTATTTATTGTTGAGTTGGTAGAGCATGGACAAGTTCAGAACGTAAAGTGGTCGGCAATTTGCTTCTGTGTACATGTGTGTCTCCGTTGAATCCGATTACTTGATCATCGACATATAGTAAGTAATAAGTTGATGAGTTTTTAAAGTCTCGTGTAATATGTATCTTATAAGATGCTTGGGATAAAACATCAGTTAACTGCAAGGTGTAACAAATTGCAAGAATCTTAACAAAGGCACAGTAATTATTTTCCTCTAATAATTCCCATGCTGTCGGCCAACTACTTGGAGTAAAAGGATCTGCTGCAATCAAACAATACGGTGCTTGATTGTAGAAGTCAATTGCTTCCTGTATTGGATCTTCTACTTTTTCTAAGCCCTTGCGGAATTGTTTCCAAAGTTGCAAACGCTCTTCGTAGTTTTTATGAAACATTTAAACCTATATTGTTATGTTTTGGTTGAAATTGTATACGTTAGTTTAGTATTGTTAGTATCAGGTGCTGAGTTAACATAATTAATACGTAATGTATCATACGTTGCATCACTATCGTTATCGGCAACTGTAGCATTAAATATTAACGCTTGTTCGTAAGTTGTAGAACCAGTAAATTGATATTCATCAGTTACTTGCACATCTTGAGTTGCAGGATCAAAAAACACTTCTAATTGGCCTGTTCTCTTTGCATTAACATCGGCACTATTATAAACATAGTCAATTATATAAGTTTTTGAAGTATCAGCTGCTAAACTAAGAAGTGTTGTTGCTGTACCTTGTTGACTTATTGCAATTTGATATGTGTATCCTAGTGTAGATGAAACTATTCCTGAAATTTCAGGAACATATGCTACTGCGTTTAAATTGCCAAGTACAGTTAATTGTTCAGTTCTTTTAAAATAGTCATTTGACGAATGGTTAATGGATTTAGTAAATTGTATATTTGCTGTTTTTGCATTAGTGTATGCTCCGCCATGATTACCTACATTATAGAATTTATTATTATTACTGTTATTATAGCTACCGTTAGTAATGTTAATACCTTCTCTAGCAATGTTATCAAACACAGAGTTTTCAATGATGTTATTACTAGGGCCAACTTGTTGTGAAATAGAATTTAATCCAAAGTAAATGCCTACGTCTGATAAGCCAAACGAACAATTAGACCACAGGTTATATTGCACATCATAATCAGAATATACACAATCACTAAACCCATTGAATGAAACATTAGTAAATGTATTATTATTTGATCCTACTTGAGAACTATGTGATGTAAGTTTAATGCCTGCGGATGTTCTTAGAGTATTACCAATAGTCCAAGTACTAGTAAGCTTTAAATTTTCAAATATACTATCTTTGCAGCTCACAAGATACAATGCATCGTTGTCTGTTGTTTGAATAGTAAGACCTGATAGTTCGATATTTCTTGCTTGGTTTGAGTTTGAAATAGTGTCAACATTATATGATCCAGGTATGCTTGATTCATTTACTGTTTCAAACGCTATATTAGCACCTGAATTAATAATAGTCTTGTCTATTCCTGCGCCTCTAATAGTTGCATATGGAGGAACTTTGATTGTGCTACTAATTGCATATGTGCCGGGCTCAAGTTGAAGTATTACTCTTGATGCAACTGTACTTTTATTTGCTGCGTTTAGATACAATTGATCTAATGCACGTTGTAATATATCTGTGTGATCAGAGCCATCACCAGTGCCACCAAAAGCTCGAATACTAACAATATCATCAAGTCTATCTTGCAATGTTCGTAATATAGGAGAGTTTACACTAGATCCAGATTGTACATTTCCGCCTGTACTTTTGTAAGAATATGTATCAGCAAACGCAAACAAATTATCATGTTCACTTAATAGTTTTGTGTTTCCAACGTAAGGTGCTCCTTCTGATACTGACCCATTACCTAAGTAAAGTTCTCGGGTATCAACTGACCAACCAAACTCGCCGCTGGCTAGCTGAGGAAGCTCAGTTTTGCGTCCTCTTCGAACTTGAATTCTACTAATGGATACTACGGCCATATTATAACTCCTATTTCATTATATAATATTTATCCAAACTTCTCGTAGTACTGCTCACAGCGTTTCCACCACTCTTGTGCCCAGTCATCAAACTCATCTGGCCATAGATCAAATTGCTGATATGTCTCTCCGCCTAGTTCAATACCATCATCACCGCGACTACACATAAAGATGTGTCCTTCACGTATGTCAGTGCCGTGTACTTCGTTGTGTCCTAGTGCATAAGCAGTCATTTGTAAGTAGTAATCTTCTACCCACTCAGGCTTCTTAGGCTTGTTAGTTTGCTTAAAATCCATAATACAGGGCTGGCCTTTGTACTGTCCTACTAGGTCAGTTGTACCTGCAAAGATACCAGGAACATAAAGCGGAACTTCACTGCCCCAGATTTCGTCTACGTGTACCATTGCTTCGTCACGGATAACTTCTGCCATGCGATATGCTTTTTTAGAGTAAGGATTGCTGCCTGGATTCTCTGTCCACACACCATTGTCTACATAATCCTCTAGATACTTGTGCATGCGTGTACCTACGCCACTTGCTTCAGTTACAATCTCTTGTGCTTTAGCTTCGCCTACACGCCTTTTCCAAGCAATGAGGTGACTCATGTCTTTAGTACCACTGAGAATAGTTGTTACACTTGCTACAGGAGGTCCACCAGGTGCTGCATAACGGCGCTTGCCGTCTACTTCAACACGTTTTAGTTTCTCATATTTGTACTTTTCGATAATTAAGCTCAATCTTCTGGCTCCTTTGGTAAGTTTATGCCAAAGTTATGCATAGGATACACATCACGTTCAACACTAGTATCCCATGCTCCTGTACTGCTATATACCTCTTCTGAATAAAAGGGGGCTACTGTGGACATCAAGTCGTCGACCCCTGCTACTGACGTTACTTCGGGTATTAGCTGTGTCATCATTTGTTCTATGCCATGTTTAAGTGTCATAGTACTGCCAGCACATCCCGAGCATGCTCCACTCAGCTCAACTAGTACTGCACCATTTTCAAAGCTAACAAAGTTAACTTCACCGCCATGCTGTGCTACTGTTGGTGTTACGTATTGTTCCATTACTTCTGTAATGTTTTTAACTATATCTTCTTGTGAACGTTCAGTCATAAAAAACTCCTATTAGTGTATATAATAACACAAAATAGGAGCCTTGTCAACCGTTATTTTGATTTATAGTCTGCTATTGCTGCTTTGATAGCATCTTCTGCTAGGACTGAGCAATGTATCTTAACTGGAGGAAGTGCAAGTTCTGTTGCTAGGTCTGTGTTCTTTATTTGGGCTGCTGTTTCTAAGGACATGCCTTTTACCCATTCTGTAACTAAACTACTGCTGGCAATAGCACTGCCGCAGCCATATGTTTTAAACTTAGCATCAGTTATTATATTGTCTTCTACTTTGATTTGCAATCGCATAACATCACCACAAGCAGGAGCACCTACCATTCCTGTTCCGATGTTGTCTGCTGGATCCCACTTGCCAACATTACGTGGATTTTCGTAATGATCTAAAACGATTTTACTGTAAGCCATATTAGTCTCTTAGTTGTATTATAGTTCTGCGCCTACGTCCGTAGCGTTTTTAGCCATGTTACCTACAGTGTCACTTGGACGACCTGGGTTTCCAGGTACTGCGCCTGCAACATCATCTACTTCACTTTGTTTAAACTCAATCTTGTCTTGATCAAAGTTAGTTACAAGTTGTTGTATTTTGGGATCTGCATCGTACATTGCTTTAAAGCTTTCGTAGTCAAAGTTGCCCTTGCCTTGATTGCGCATGTATTTGTCTAGCTTTTTCATGGATAAAGCAGCCACGCCGGCTGCTTTCTGTTGTCTTAATAAAGCGTAGATGACACTGCCATCTACTCCTTCATTTACTTTTTTTTTGAACGGTCTATTGACTCACGCTTCTCACGTCCGCCTAGCTCTTGGCCGCCTGCTGCTGCGTCTGCTGCTCCAAACTCGTCGTCTGCTGCTGGCTCTTCCATGTCCATATCTGGTTCGCCGTCAATTGGTTCCATATCCATGTCTGGTTCTTCAGCGCCCATAGTGTCCGCTGGCTCACCTTCACCTGTTAGCATGCCTACGCCGCCTGTTAGAGCAATACGTGTTGTTTCCATTACGCCATACATTGCTTCTAGTGCTGGCTTAACTGCTGCTGTAAATGCTTCAGCTTGCTCACTACCCATTTCGTCACGGATTGCATCAGCTAGTTCTAGCATGGATTCAGTTTGCATTTCTGCTGTGTCTTCCATCCAACCAGTAACACGATCAACCATGTCCTTAGCTGCCATTACTAGTTCTGCTTTGTCTTCTTCGCCTTCATTAACTTGCTCAATAGCTTCGTCAATTGCAGTTGCAACGTCATCACGTTCGTGTAGTGCAGCATTAAGTACATCTAAGAACAATTTGTTCTTACTGTGTCCTTTTTGCTGAACAGCATCAAAGCTTTCAGTTGTTTCTACATTAAATACTTGAGTGCGTAGTTTGTTACGAGCATCTTGTAGTTGCTCTGTAGTAAACGCATCAATGTCAATCTTTGAACCAAAGCGTTGTGCTAGGCTTTCGTTTAGTTTTGCAGCCGTTACTGGTGCTGAAAATTCTCTAATTTGCATTTTATTCTTCCTGTTGATAGGTGTTCTATATTATATTTATCACTTAACAAAAAATATAACGATCTAAAAGGCTGCGCACACGCTGCGACTCTTGTATAGCAATATCTAATCTTGCTTCTCTTATATCTCGTTTAAATTCGTCAGTAGTCTTTCGAATTGAATGTTTATAAAAAACAGCATCATTATAATGCTTTAACATTAACTCGTCAAATTCCATTGCTGTTTCAGTAATGTCAATGCCTTGTGCAAGATTCTTAGCAATAGCAACTGCTGTAGTTTTAAAGTAGGTTCTTACTACTTGCTTATTCTCTTTAGCGTCATATATCAAGTAGCCTTTAGGACTTTTGCGAATAATGACATGCTTGATCCTAATGCTATTTCCTCTCGCATGAGGGATAGCACTATCTTCAAGTCCTCTATTAACAATTTCTTCCAGGTCATTTAAAAGTTTTTCAGTTGTCATTCCGTATCACCACTATCGTCCCACTTTGCGTTTGTACTTTACTTATTATACTTTTACGAATTAGATTATTGATAATGGTTTGCTCACGCTCAGGAAATGATCCTAGCGGGCGGACAGAGTCGATAGTTTCCAAGAGAGCTTTCTCTTCATTGGTCATATATATTTCATCAACTATGTCTATGATTCTCATTTTATATACTTTTTACAGTTACATTGTCGCCTGGCTTGATGCCGCGATCAACTGTACCTTTTGTTTTTGTATCTAGTGTTAGGTTGCCGCGCTCGTCTTTTGCAATAGCACCCGGCTTCATTGGATCTTTAGGAACAATAGTTTTAATCTTTGTTTTAGGATCAACTAATGTTGTTTGTTGCTCGTCGTCTTTTTCAATCTGCAGAACTGCATTCATTTCAGATAGTATTTCATTCATTTTCATATTCTTGCACCTCTGCGCTTTCTCGGATTCATTCTTCTGCGGCCAGTATTTAATCTTTTTAACTTTTGACTAGCTGCGTTTGTTCGTTTAGTCCTGTTAATTTTAATACTTGTTGTTTTGCCTTTACTGCGTCTAGTTTTCTTTAGTGTGTTAGATGCTTTCATGTTCTTAGGAGCATTACACGTTGCAGGCTTTGCAACAATTCGACCTTTGCGTGTGCCACTTGTGCAACGATACTTACGCACAGTCTTGTTTCCGCTCTTACCAAATATAGTAGTAACACCTTCTTCAATAGCATCGTTATATAGATCACGCAATAACATTAACGTCTTCTTTTGTTCAACGATTGTACTCGTTTACTTGCTGGATTAATACGCTTAGTCTTTTTAGCTTTACGTATCATTCTACTGCCTAATCTGGCTTTAGTCTTCTTAAAAGCCATACGCTTTTTAATGTCAGGTGCTGCAAAGCACTGTGACATCTTAGCAACAACTCTATTTTTGCGGGGACCACCTGAACAGCGATACTTGCGAACAACCTTCTTTCCAGAACGTGCCCAAGTTTGACCTTCTTCAAGGTTCTCTTCTGTTGGATCAATAAAAAACTCACGTAATAACATATAGTTATTTATCGTGAGCGGAGGGTTACTGTAATAAAATTACTATGACTATAGATACTAAACTAGCAACAACTGTGCCTGCTGTGCCAATAAGCACTTTGGTCATTGATTTCTGACCTTCTAAAATATCTGTATGGATGTGTTCGATTTTTGATTCTACTTTGCCAAGGCGGCCTTCTAACGCTTCGTAGCGTATTGCACATAAATCAACGTGTGCTTCTAGATTTGTTTTTTCTAGCTCGGTGGCCATCTTATTCTCCGGTTAGGTAAAGTGTTGCGTTAGCCTAGTTGTATGATTTAAGATGCCTGGTAGTTTTAACACTACAAAGTTATTTATCATCTATTTGGAAAGTTATATTAGTTAACGCTGTATCTTTGGTAAGAAAATGTGCATTATCAAACTCTGCTGTTTCATCTAACTGTGTGATAATTGGTATTAGATCGAAGTCATTCACAAGTGTTTCAATGTCTAATGCGCCTTCATATTCCATATCAAACACATATTTCCACACACTTTGTTTAGTCTTGTAGGATGTTCCTAGTCCTAGTTTACTGGGCACTTCTTTAACAACTTCAGGTGCTTTAACATACGTTGGATTTACTCTCAACCCAATTGTTTGCATAACTGTAAGGAAGTTTTGTTGCTGGCGATATTGTTTAGGATCTTCGCCGCGTCGACTGCCGGTTTCAGTTATGTCTACTAGTGTATGTATTATAAATCTCATACAGTATTTAAGTCATAAAAAAACAGTCACTCGTTAAAGTGACTGTTTAGTGTGACGCCTGCCTTACGGCCATAATCACGATTCTAAGGTAGTTAGAATTTAGTCAGTGAACGTTGCTACAACTGCCATTGTTACGCCTGTTACACCGCGGTAGTCTGCGCCTGCTGTTAGTACGCCTGTACCTTGTACTGCAACGTGAGCAACGCCAGTTGCTGTGTGTGCAACACCTGCGATAGTTACTGCATCGTCTGTGCCTGCTACGCCGCCTGCTGTTAATGCTGCTACTGCTGCGTTAAGATCAGCAATTGCTGTTGTTGTGATTGCTGCTTTTGAAAGCGATAAAATGCGAGTGTTTGGACCTAGTCCGTTACCTGCAATTACGTTTACGCCGTTTACTTTTGATACTGATGCCATTTTATATTCTCCTATGATCTAATGGCAAGTAAGATTCTCTTCTTACTTGTGTAATATTATTTATCATCTTAAAGAAAAAATAGTAGTTAGTTAGCGTTTTTTGGCTCTATTATGTAAAGCTCTTAGGTTTTGGATAAACGCAGGGCCGCCTTTTACAATGTCATCTATCATTTTAATAGCCGGTAAATAGGCTGCAACCATGTTTGCACTTGCTGCTTTACCGTCTTTAGCTTGCTCTAGGAACTTCTTAGTAAGTGCTAAGTTCCTGTCTCCTACTAGGTATCTGTATAATGCTAAGTCTCTAGCACTGGTTGAGATGTCAGGTGTTGATATAGTTGGTTCTGGATCTATTACACTTGCTTTTTCTAAGTTCTTTACTGCTGCAAACTTTTCAAAGTCTTCAATGATGTCTGAACTGCGTAGTTTAGCACGAACAGCAAAGATAAGGCGTGTGGATATTAAACGCTTCTCTGCTTTGGTCAAACGTGCAAAGTTCATTAAGTTTCTACGTATTGCTTTGTAGTCACTATTGCTAACTTTAAGTGCAGATTCAATTGCTTGAAATAGGTTGTTTACTTGCACTGGCTGTTTGCCTTGTGCTATTGCATTAATATATCTATTAATAGCCGATGTAGGTAGTTTTGTACTAGCCCGCATACGTTTTGCACTGTCAGGATCTTTTAGTTTATCTTGTGCTTTGCCGTCCCCTACAAGGAAGTAGATAAAGTTGTAGAGGTCAGTGCCCATGATACGATACATTTTGTATAGTTCAAAGCCTGCTGTCTTCTTTGCATAACGCTGTACATATGCTTGAAAGTCTGGATACTGTCGCATAGTTTCTAATGCCAACAGTGTTAGATATGCTCGTTCACCACAGTCAGTGTACGTCAACTTCTTGGCGTTGCCGTTGTCTTTAGTCATTCGTGACTCGTGCAAATCTCTCAAGAAGGAATATGGTTCTTCCTTGCTAGGCGTAACTTCGTGTCCGCCTTCTATCTCTGCCCATTGCGCTGCTGTGAACTTTTCAGTCATTACTTGGCCATTGCTGCTTTGCGAGCTTGTGCATCAATTTCGTCATCACTTGGGCCGCCGAAATCATCTTCTGGTTCATCTTCTGGCTCTGGGTCTGCTACTTTAGGAGCAACGCCTTTAGCTGCTAACTTCTCGCCAAATGCTAATAATGTTTTAATTGTTGCAGCGTTTAGACCAGTTGCTTTCATTAGACCTTGTAGATCCTTTGGTCCGAATGTTGTACCAAACTTTGTTAGCTCGTTACCGAGACTTGACATTTGATTGAACATGCCAATCTTAGCATCGTCTGCGCCTTTCATTGAAGCTGTTTCACTGTGCGTCATAAGTGCTCTGCCGATGTTTGCAAGTTTCTTTTGAGTAGGCGTTGTTTCCATTCCTGCTTCTGTTACTTCATTAATTTTCATTGTCTACTTCCTTAATTTGGTTGCCAGCGTGTTTGCGCGGCACTAGTTTAGTTCTCATCTGTTAAATGCTCCGCTTGACATTACACTACTGTTTAGCACCTTGCCACTTAGCTCTCTAATACGTGCAAGCTGCTTATCTTCTAGTGTTTTGTAGCCTGTTGGGCCAGACTCAGGTACTTCTTTGCCAGCCTTAGCCATTGTTTCTTTCCACGGAGCAATTAGCTGTTCGTAGTTTGGATCTTTCTTTAAAAAAGCAAGCATAGTTTCAACAGTATGCGTGTCTGGTTCTTTGGCGCCTTTGCCTAATAGCAACGGTGCAATTTTGTCCCACGTAGCAGCAATTACTTCGTCGCCTTTAGCAGGATCAACTAACCCAAACTTAGGACTAAACTTTAGTCCACGTCCTCTTGCAATAGCTGATAGTAGGATAGCTCTGTCTGTGCCGCCAAACTGTGCTGTTCCGCCACGCTTGGCGCCGCGTTGAAAGTCTGGATTATCAGTAAACATAAAGTCTGTTTGCACAAATCCGTTTTTGTCACTGCCTGCGATAGGTGTGCGGAAGTGTACTTGATCGCCTGCGTCTTTGATCCAGCCGTCTGTCTTTTTACGTCCTGCATTCATAATCTCTGCGTCATCAATGCCTTGTGTCTTTAACCATGCTGTAAGTTTGGCAATCAGTTGTTCTTTGCTGATCTTGTTTGCATCTGTGTTTAGGTCTAAGTCACCAGAGCTGTTCTTTTCAAACTCGCCATCTGGGTCGTTCTTCTTGCCAGTTGTGCCTAGCCAATCTTCTTCATCGTATGTTAAGCCTGTGATCTTTTCAATAAAGTCAATAGAAGCTTGTACATCTTTTGTTGCAATACGCTGAGTGATAGGTCCTTGCTCTGTCTTAAATATGTTGCCGCCTTCTTTAAGAATCATTTTTCTTACTCTCTATTATTCTACCCATGCTGCGTTTAAACTTACGTGGATCGTTTGATTTAATACTATTAATAAAACGTCTTTCTAGTTCGCTTGCTGTGTCAACATCGTATGTAGAATGTATTCTACTTAACAAGTTAATGGCACTTTCAATAATATTATTGGCAGAGACATCAATAAGATGATCGCTATCCTTGCGACCATGCACATTATTAAGTTCTTCTAGTATACTTCTGGTACGTTTTTTCATGGCATTATGTTCCTATACTGTATTTAGTACACATTGCATATAAATATTATTATAACGGAGGGCACTAAATGTCAATATCGAATATGAGTTTCATTGAACGATCCTTACTGTTTGCTAAATTATCAAGTATAGCATATAGTAACATAAAAGAAGTAAAACGTCAAGCAAAACAACTTGGCTTTACTACTGTGGAATATTATGACAAGGAAGGAGCTCAGGCATATCGCTTGATGAACAAGACAGACTTAGTAGTTGCATGTCGAGGTACGCAACCTAGTGAATTTGCTGATATAGCAGCGGACCTAAAAGCAACTCCAGTTAAAGCAGAAACAGTTAGTAGAGTACACAGAGGATTTAAACAACAAGTAGATGACTTATGGCCAATGATAGCTGAAGACATTGCTCGTCCTGTTAACATGAAGAAAACACTTTGGTTTTGTGGACATAGCTTAGGTGCTGGAATGGCAACCATTATGTCTTCAAGAGCAAAGTTTAACGAAGATCTTAACGATCCGATCGAGCTGTATACATACGGATGTCCGCGTGTAGGATGGAATGCATATGCACAAAGCTTAGGAGTTGTACATCATAGATGGAGAAACAATAATGACATCGTCACTACTGTTCCTCTTGCTATAATGGGATACAAACATTGTGGCACTCAACATTATATTAATGCATACGGTAATAAACGCACACCCACAGGCTGGCAAATGTTTAAAGACAGATGGCGTGGCATGTGGATGGGTATCAAGCAAGGCAAGATTGATAACTTTAGCGATCATTCAATAGCTGAGTATATCCATCACATAGAGAAAGCTAGCCAAACAGACTGCTAACTGACTCTTCGTTGGTTACACGACGAATTGCTTCACCAAACAAAGGCGCGACACTAACCTGTCGTGTCTTTTTGCAATTTTTGGGGCAACGGTCTGCAATCGAATTTGTAATTACAAGTTCTGTGAGTACACTCTTCTCAACACGTTGACACGCTTCGCCGCTTAATACACCGTGTGTGATATATGCTCTAACACTCAGCGCACCTGCATCCATAATAGCTTTGGCTGCATTGCATAGTGTACCGCCACTGTCAATAATGTCATCAACCAGAATGGCGTGTTTACCTTTAACATCGCCGATCAAGTTCATGACTTCGCTCTTGCCTGCTTCTGGTCTGCGCTTGTCTACAATAGCAATGTCTGCATGGAACATGTCTGCAAACTTCCTAGCACGAACGACTCCGCCTGCATCTGGTGATACAAATACTGTGCCTTCGTCTGTTCCTACATTGTGTCTAATGTCTTTGGCAAACACCAAACGACTAGTTAAATCATCAACTGGAATATTAAAGAAGCCCTGTATCTGTCCTGCGTGTAGATCCATTGTAAGCACTCTGTGTGCACCTGCTGTAGTAAGCAAGTCTGCTACTAGCTTTGCAGTAATAGGCGTTCTACTTGCGCTCTTACGGTCCTGTCTGGCGTAACCAAAGTAAGGAACTACTGCTGTAATACGATGAGCGCTTGAACGTTTAGCTGCATCAATCATAATCAACAGTTCCATTAGACTGTCGTTAACTGGAGTGCAGGTGCTTTGAATAATAAACACATCCTCTCCGCGAATGTTGTCTAGAAACTCTACACTAGATTCCCCATCTGCAAATGTGCTAACCTTAGCAGGTACTAGAGTTGCAAAGGTGTTCTCTG
>Ga0209137_1002129_pt1 | contig 17811 bp, 21 predicted proteins | sample SaaInl5LU_22_DNA_FD_184642 | JGI IMG/M metagenome (GOLD analysis project Ga0209137, IMG submission 184642) | Marine microbial communities from expanding oxygen minimum zones in the Saanich Inlet - ESP_105LU_22_DNA (SPAdes) (version 2) | ecosystem: Environmental > Aquatic > Marine > Intertidal... | reverse complement strand
ATCATGTGATGGATAACCGACTGTGTGGTTTGAAGACCACACCTTAGGACCGTTCATAGTAACGGAATAGAAGCCAGGGGTTCGCTACTTCCTGGCTTCGCTTTTTATGAAACAATCATACTTTAATCTATATAATAAATGTATTGTCGCTGTAAAAACAATACAAAATTATGGAAACACTTTACTTCATTTTAGGTATGCTTTCAGTGGTAACTTTAGTTGCTGTTGTGAGTGTGTTTAAGATCAAAAGAGAAATGGACCAAATGGTTGAAGACCGTTTAGACCAAACAGTAAACCACCTTTCAAGTTACATTGAAAAGGTAGAACGCTACAGCGATGCCGTCGAATCTCGTATAGATTTAGAAGTCAACAAACTTCACGAATATGTAGACCAACTACATGACAACGCAACCAGGGAAATGGATAAGCTATATGGCTATGTCGATTCTCGTACAGACAAAATGGCAGATGGTGTCTCTAAACATATTGCCGAAATTAATCAAAGGTTAGATAGTCTAACTAAATAAAAAATAAAGCGACAATACAGAGAGGACTTCGGTCCTCTTTTTTATTATTGAAACATTCTTATATTAATTCATATAACTGTTAAATACTTAAAAAAATAACAAATGAAATTACAAATTAATCGTGTTGATCAGAATGGTTTCGTTGACTTTATCAATCGTTTAAAGGCAATCGATACATTCTTGTATTTCAAACTACGTAAAGGTCAAATGACCTCAGCTGTTTATCTACCACAGCGTGATGCAGTAAAGCTACACACTATCGATATAGCTGATGTATTCTCTGTAGAGGGTGATTTACCAGAAGGTAAAGAACTTAAAGTTGCATTCTTCGATGCTACTAAGGTTCTAGATGCATTGAAAATGTTCCAAAGTGATCAAATTCAAGGTGAAATTCAGTTCATCGAGAATGAAGAAGACTTTGTTGCTTCTACAATGCGTATCTTTAACGATGAGCTAGAAATTACATTAGCTTGTTCAGATCCATCATTAGGTTTCAAAGATCTAACAGATGCTCAGCTACAAGCAATCTTTGACCGTGAAGGTTCAGACTTTGATTTCGTACTTGATACGATCACACTTAACAAGATTCGTTCTCTATTTTCTCTTGATAAAGAGGACACTTTTACCATTACAGCTTCTGGTGAAGAAGTTCGAGTTAAGGGTAAAACTTATAACTATCAAGCAAACCAAGCATTCAACGGTTCAGCATCAGAAGCTACACTGTACAAGAAGTATCTAAATCTTCTTGATCGTGAAGAATACAGTGTATATGTTTCTGACAATAAGGTTGTGATGAAGTCTAACGACACTAACACATTCCTTACTATTGCTACTTGTCAAACCGCTGAATAATGAATGTACAAGAGTTAGAAGACAAACCAATTGAAGCTCTAACTAAGCAGGAATTAGAGTACTTAGCTGACCATTACGATATGATGGCGGCTAAGTACACTGCTTATGAACAGGCTGTCAAAGTAACGCTCAACTCTATCTACGGTGCATTTGGTAATAAGTGGTTTCACTTCTTTAATATTGATATTGCAGAATCTATTACCTTACAAGGTCAAAATGCAATTCTTTATTCAGAGCAAATTCTAAACAAATACGTTCAAGAGTTTTGGCATAAAGACACTCAAGCACATGAAATGTTAGGTGTAGCCTCAGTTGAAAAGCCATGCTTTAAACCTTCTGTAATTTACATCGATACCGATTCATGTTACGTTCAGTTTGAAGAGCTTTATAGTAATATTGTTTGGAAAGATCCAGCTAATAAGCCATCAATTGACACGTTTATTTTAGATCTATATGAAAAACGCTTAGATGGATACATTGTTAAGACAATGGAAAAGTATGCCGCTGAAACTAACACCGATAACTATTTAGCGTTTGAGCTAGAAACAGTTGCATATGGTGGTATTTGGATGAGTAAGAAAAAATACATTCAAGATATTGCATGGGACGATAAACTACCAACAGATCAGCGACATAAAGCTCTTAGTAAAGTAAAGACAATTGGATTTGATACTATTCAATCTTCAACTCCAACTTTAGCTAGAACTAAATTGACCGAAGCTCTTCAAATTTTATTTACAGAGCCTTCTGGGCCTACTGCTGAAACTTTAGAGAAGTTGACTAAGTTCTTAAAACAAGCTAAGAAGGAATTTAAGCTTGCTAAGATTGATGATATTTCATTTAATAAGAGAACAAATAACTTAGAGAAGTATATCGTCGATGATCACATTGAATTTCAAACTGGGTTAAAATGTCCACCTAATGTTAAAGCCGCTGGTTACTATAACTTCTTAATGAATAATAATTCAAAGTACAAGCAAAAGTATAGAATGATTGGTAACGGCGAGAAGCTAAAGATTTATCACGCTGAAGGCACTAATGGATTATCAGATGTGTTTGCTTACCTTCCAGGTGATCATCCATATGAAATTGCGCCAGCTGTTGATTATGAAACTCAATTTGAGAAATCAGTTATAGATCCATTAAATAGAGTACTGACAGCAGTTGGTTTACATAACATAAATAGAAGTCTAATTTATTCGACTTCATTGTTTTAGAAACATTATTAACAATTAAAGGTATAATTATCATGGAAGATAATAACGCACTAGAAATCGTACAACAAATCATGGAACTACATGTACAGCATCCGAACGACCAAGAATTTGGTGGAAAGGTTCGCATGCTAATTTGGGATATGGTTCATGCTAACAACGCAAAGTACTAATATCATGGCAAAGAAAGATTTAACACCGAGTGATAGAGAATATTTCATGGAAAGATATAACTTCATTTATAGAGAGTTAAATCACATGCAAGATAATATGACTCAGATCGAAAAAGCTACAGCTAAACTGTTAGCTGAACTAGCTGAGCTTAGACTTAAAGAACAAGAACAATATAAAGAAAAAGATGGCGAAATCTAAAACATTCACATTCGACGATCTAAACGCCGAATTAAGCAACATTAATCCACTTGGCTCTGTAATGGAGCAATCTACGTTTTCAGACGTAACAGAATGGATTGATACAGGTAACTATCATTTGAATGCTTGTGTATCAGGCTCACTATTTGGTGGTTGGCCTAATAATAGAACATGTTCAATTGCAGGTCCATCAGGAACTGGTAAAACATTCTTAATTCTTAACTCAATTCGAGAAGCAATTAATATGGGATACAATGTAGTATTCTATGATTCAGAAGCTGCAGTTGATAAAGACTTGATGAAAAAGTTTGGTATTGATACAAACAAAGTAAACTACCAACCAACTAATACAGTTCAAGAGTTTAGAACTTCAGTTACTACTATTACAAGTAGAATGCAAGAGGTCAAAAGAGCTGGTGGTGAAGTGCCAAAGGTCATGATCATTCTTGACTCTGCAGGTAACTTAGCAACTGCTAAAGAGATTGATGATGCTCGTACAGGTTCTGAGAAATCAGATATGACGCGTTCTAAGATTCTTAAGTCTATCTTTAGAATCATTATGACTCCGATGGCAGATCTTAAGATTCCATTTATATTTACAAACCACACATACCAAACACAAGACTTTATTTCTCGTCAAGTTGCTGGTGGTGGAACTGGTCCTGAATATGCAGCTTCTATTGTTTTATTCTTGAATAAAGCACAACTTAAAGAAGGTGGTGAAAAAGCAGGTATTATTGTAACAGCTAAGCCAAACAAAAACCGTTTTGCTAAGCCACATCCAATTAAATTCCACCTACACTACACACAAGGTATGAATAAGTTTGTTGGTTTAGAAAACTATATTGACTGGGAAGATATTGGTATTACTAAAGGTATTATTGAAAAAGGTGAAAAGATTCCAAGATCATCAGCTAGAAACTGGATCTGTAAGCACTTAGATGAAACCGTACCTAATAGTGAATTCTTCAGCGAGAAGGTATTTACTCAAGAAGTACTAGAAAAGATCGATAATAAAATTCATGATCTATTCAATTATAACACAGAAGTTGAAATGGACTTTGAATCAATAATGGAAGAAGATGGTTCTGACGATTAACGAGGACAGGCTTCCAATTAAATACATCTTAGGTATTGAGAAGGATCTGGAAAACTATCCAGATCCTCTTGATGTCTTATATCATGTAGTTAATTTAGCATATAGAAATCCAGAGAGATATAAAGGAACCTTTACAAAACATGCATGCAAAACATATTGGTTTAAGGACTCTGAAGAATCTGCACTAGATGAAACACTAAATAAGCTTACTCAAATGGGTTATGTTTTACAAACTAACACAACTGAAGGTAAGGAATCATATAAAATAATAATAAATCCATTCGAATGATAGCAGTATTTGATAACTTCTTAAATGAAGAATTACTAAATGAAATTAAAAATGATCCAACATTCTTTGCAGATCCAGGCCGATACTATTACTGGGACCAAGGATGGTGGGGTGGTAAAACCGACACATTAAAGAAGAGATTAATTGAAGCTATTTGGCGCGATAACTGTCCAATTAGTCAAAGTTTTCAAATACATGGTTTTGAATACTGGACAGGCATTCAACAAGCACCGTTAGATTCAGAAGATTCTGAAGTAATTCCAAATCATTCTGATGTATTACCACAGCACTATGACAAAGACGAAGCCATTTTTGCACAAACAGGTGAGATAGTTACTCCTGTTATCGGTACTGTATTTTATCCAGGTATTGAAGAGTTTGAAGGCGGTGATCTAGCAGTTTACACCGACGGCCCTGAATCAACTCCTGAAATCATTAAAGCTAAACCGAATAGGCTTATTATTTTTGGTGCTGGTGATTATGTTCACGCAGTACAACCAATTACAAAAGGTACTCGACATGCAATTGCAATTAATTTATGGGCTAAAGAGCCATATACTACAGCCCCAGTAGGTTCAGGTTTAGAATTAATTAGAGAATAGTATCAATTGAAACATATACACAATAAAGTGTATAATAGTTGTAAAAAAATAAATAAATGCAGTTTAACCAAGATTTCGAAAAGATATTCTTTAATCTTTCTCTAAAGAAGACTAAATACTTAGAGGCCATTAAAACTGGTTTTTACACTTCTGAAGAGATTGACTTTATATCTAAGTTAGCTAATAAATTCTATACAAAGTATCATGAAACTCCAACTAAGGAGCAAATGAAACTTCTTGTTCAAAGAACTAAGGCTAAAGATAAGATTGAAACATCAATGATCGATATGATCTATGATGTAAATCTAAAGGAATATGACGATGAATGGTTAACTTCAACTGCAGAGTCATGGATTAAGTGGAGAAACTTTGATATCTCACTCATTGACACTGTTGAGTTTATTAAAACAACTGAAGTTACTCCAGATAACACGGAGCATATCATTACCAAGGTTAAGTCTCTCATTAATGATAGAAACAACCTTACATTTAATTCTGATTTAGGACTTGACTTCTTTGATCCAGATGCTCACGATCAAAAAGAAACTGATAAAGTAAGTTCAGGTTATAATTTTATTGATCATGCGCTCGGTGGAGGATACGACAAGAGCGGTAACCTAATTGTTCATGTTGGTGAGCAGAATATTGGTAAGTCTATTTTCTTAGCAAATGACGCTGCAAATTCAGTTAAGATGGGTCATAACACGGCGGTTATTACAGCTGAGATGGCGGCACATAAGTTTGTAAAGCGTATTGGTTCTAATCTATTGACTATTCCAATGGATGAGTATCAAGACAAAGCTAAGAATAAAGATTTAATTAAGCGTAAACTTGAAACCGTAGGTGATGGATTTACTCCACCTGGAAGCTTATTCATTAAGCAGTTTCCAACATCACAAGCAACAGTTATTGACATTGAAGCTTATCTAAAACAAATAGAAGAAGAGCGTAAGATTAAACTAGGTGTTGTTGTAATTGACTATATTAACATCTTAGCTAACTACAGAAACCCAAACTCTGAGAACACATATTTAAAGATTAAGCAAATTGCTGAAGATCTTAGAGCAATGGGAGTACGTAACAACTGGTTAATTATTACAGCAACTCAGATTACAAGAGGTGGTTACAATGCATCTGATATTTCAATGACAGACGTTGCAGAATCAGCAGGTCTTTCACACACGGCAGACGTTATGCTTGGTATTATTCAAGATGACTTAATGAGAGCTAACAACGAGTACTGGTTAAAAATACTTAAGATGCGTGACGGTGAAGGAAAGGGAACTAAATGTAGATTGAATATTAATTACAACTACATGAGACTAATAGAAACTGAAGACATTACAGGTTCAAATATACATTCGATATAATGGGAAGAACTAAGACAGATAAAATATTCGACAATACGTTCGAAAGCACAGAGTTTGAATTAAACACTAACGTAACATTTACAGTTAGTCCACAACATTCTGATGATAGGCCAGAAGAAGATAAGATTATGCAAATGGCCTTGCAAAAAGAAATTCACGAGCTAATTGTAGCCAGTAGATTTAATGACTTTAATGTTTTAGATGAATTCGCTGATTCTAGAAAATTGAAGAAGGCTGACATTAATGATGTATATGAATTTATTGAAGATGAACTAGCAACTAAATACAGTATCATTGATATCTTTAGTGAATTGTCTGATTATTTTAATATTAATCCTAATAAGTTTTACAGCTCTTTGTCCAATGCGTTTAAAGAAGATTTAATAGAAGCTTTAGATAGAAAAACAGGCGTATTAAAGTCTAGAAACATTAACAAGTTATTCTAATGATTAGCCAAGAACAAAAAAACAAACCTGTAAAAAGAGTTTGGATTCTTGGTGATATGCACCTTGGTATTCGTTCAAATTCTAATGAATGGTTAGAAATTCAGAAAGATTTTTATGAAAATCAATTTATACCGACTCTTAAAGAAAACGTAAGAGAAGGCGATGTATTAGTACAAGTCGGTGATGCATTTGATAATAGACAGTCTATTAACTTAAAAGTACTTCACTATGCAGTTGATTTGTTTGAACGTTTAGGTAAGATTTTACCAACACATGTAATAGCAGGAAACCATGATATTTGGGCAAAGAAGACTAATGAAATTACTTCAATAGATTCTCTTAAATGGATTCCAAACGTTCAGATCTACAAAGAACCTGAACTCATGCAATGGCATGATAAGCAAATTCTAATGATGCCATGGAGAACTGATCCACAGCATGAATCAGATACATTGGCTGAATACCCAACTGCAAACATTGTATTCTGTCACTCAGAAGTTAGAGGCATTGCACTTAACTCTAAAGTGAAGAATATGCATGGAACTGATTCTAATTCATATGATCGTTATACTGCAGTTTATTCAGGTCATATTCACTATCGTCAAACTAAAGGTGCATTAAGAATGGTTGGTACACCATATCAATTAACAAGATCTGATAGTGGTAATGCTAAAGGGTTTGATCTAGTTGATTTAGAGACTATGGAAGAAACTTTCTTTGAAAACCATAGATCACCTAAGTTTGTTAAGTATAACTTGACCACACTGTACGATGTGCCATTGGGCGAGTTTAAAGAGCGTATTAACAATAATTTTGTTGATTTATTTATTCCAACTGCAATTGCATCAAACTCATCACTTGGCTCCTTAATCGGTAAAGTACAAGCTTTAACTAGAAAGATAGAGCCAAATATTTATCAAGAGCAAGATATTATCGATAAGGATCTTCATGATATGGAGCAAATCGAAGGTGAATTTAAAAACTACAACATTCAACATTTGTTTAGTACATACGTCGATGGTCTTTCTATCGATGATGAAATGAAACAAAAGGTTAAAGTTGAGTTACAAAAGATATATGATCGTGTTACAAACAACATAGACGTAGAAGAATGAAAATACTCTCAATAGAATTTAAGAACATCTCATCATATGGTAACAAGACACAACGTCTAGAGTTTCCTGATGATCACGCTGAATTATATTTAACACTTGGTAAAAACGGCTATGGTAAAACCACAATCGCAAATGCTATTGTATTTGGCCTTTATGGCAAAGTAGAGGGCATAAAGATGGGCGATCTACCAAATAGAATCAATAAAAATCTATGGGTAAAAGTGCATCTTAAGTGTGGAACTATGGATGTTGTTATCGAAAGAGGCCTTGCTCCTAGTAAATTTAAGGTTGATATTAATGGTGTTGAGTATGATAGAGCTGGTAAAAGAGGTGTTCAAGAGTATTTAGAGGAAGAGGTATATGGTATTCCGTATCATGTATTTAAGAATATCATTATCTTGTCTATTAATGACTTTAAGTCTTTCTTGACAATGTCACCTTCAGATAAGAAACAAATTATAGACAGAATGTTTGGCTTCTCTATTCTAAATGACATGCAACGTTTAGTTAAAGATGAACGCAAGACTCTTAAGTCTGACATGGATTCGTTTGATAATGAATTAGCTCAAATCAATGAGTCTATTATTCAAGTTAAGTTTCAGCTTAACAAATTACAGCAAGAAAACGAAGAGAAAAACAAAGACGAGATTAAAAAGCTTAAAGATAGACTCGTTAAGTTTGATGAGAGTAAAAAGAAGCTTGAAGAAGCACAGAAGGCGTTATCTGATAAGATTGGTACAATTGAAGAAGATCTAAGCGTTAAAAACAACAAGTATTCTAATATGAAGTATGAGTTAGATTCTCTTAAGAAGAAGTTAGCTTTATATGAAAAGAATGCATGTCCTACGTGTGAGGCTCCAATGGATTCTGATTTTCACAAACATAAGAAAGAAGAATATCAAGATAGAGCTAATGTGATTCCTAATGAAATGCAGTCTATTGAAAACGATGTGATGGCTATTAAAGCTTCTATCGGTGATGCTAGAGAAAAGCAATCTTTAATTAGAGACAAAGTTTCTTCAATTAAGACAAACATCAATAACATTAAAAACGAACTGATACGCATTAAGAATTCAGCTGGTAATCAAGAGCAATTTAGTCATCTTGATAATTTAATTCAACAGTTTCAAGAGCAAGAAAAGGACAAATCTAAGACAAAAGATAGTGCTTCTAGTGAATACTATTTCTTAGAAACTTTAGAGTCTGTTTTAGGCGAAGACGGTGTTAAGAATATGGCAGTTAAAACAATTCTACCAGGATTGAACGCCAATATTGCGGCAATGATCAATACAATGCACTTGCCATTCCATATTAGGTTCGATGATAAATTTGATTGTATTATTAATCACTTAGGTGAAGAGATTAATCCAATGACTCTTTCAACTGGTGAAAGAAAGGCTGCTGATTTTATTATCATTATTGCTATTATTAAGATTCTTAAGTTAAGATTCCCACAATTAAACCTATTATTCTTAGACGAGTTGCTAAGCTCAGTTGATACTGATGGTGTTTATAACATCTTAAAGATTCTTGCTCAAGTAATTAAAGAAAATAAGATCAATACATTTGTTATTAATCACACTGTTCTACCGCATGAAATCTTCGACAAGAAGATTCAAATCTACAAAGATAACGGATTCTCTAAATTTGAAATTGAAGCTATAGATTGATAGATATATAGTATCTATGGCTACATATAATGTAAAATTTAATAAAGACGATAGTGTCGTTAGACATTTAATCGTAGGGCTTTTAGCAGATCTAAATAATAAGGTATATTTCTACAGAGAAATTGAAAGATCAGACATCGATGAAACAGTTGGTTATAGTCCAAGTGAAAGAGTTGAGGTTGATGTACCTTTTTATTATGCAATTGCAGGTGATCCAGATTTTTTAAAGGATAATTTCTTATTCTTAACTAAAAACGGACTAAACTGTGCACCTTCAGAAACTAGAGCCGACGGTAACTATGATATTGTACCAAGAGGCGTTGTTAACTTTACAAGCCTTAATATAGATTCATCTAAATTAGTTAATAAGAGAATTAGAGGTTCTTATGCTAAGATGAATGATAATGGTGCAATGGAAGGTTATAACTCTGAATTCACAATGATTCCAATTGTAATTGGATTTGATGTAGAGATTATAGTTTCATCACAATTAGATATGTTTAAAGTAACAGAAAGAATTATAAAAAGACTATATAAATCAAATCAATATAATGTAGAAGTCGGTGATCTTAATGAAGGTACTTATAAGCTACCAGCCTATTATGCAATGCCAGACGATTATTCAACTGACAGACCTGTTGAATTCTCATTTGACTCTAACGAGGGTTATAAAGTAACATTTTCACTAGAGGTTGTTTCACATATTCCGTCATTTGAATGGGAAACTGAAATGCACGTTGGTAATAGAATGTTTGAGATTCATACTCAACCAACTAATACTAGCGAAGAGGATTTCGATAGAACGTCAGACGACAATCCAAAAAGAATAGTAGATTAAATTGTTAATGAATTATTCAAGAAATAAAGATATATAATAAAACAAATCGTATTAAGTATGACACTTTCTCCAGTAAAAATTATTAATGAGAATCTAGTAGAATTCTATCTACACGGTAAATCATTTACAGCAAACACACAGGATAATACAATCATTGAGAACGAAACTATTTCAGAAGATGTGCTAAATTTAGCATGGGCTTTAGAAAACTTTCAATTCACAAATGAAAACATTATATGGTATCACAGTGTACACAGAATACACTACAATATCAACGAAAACAAATTCTATCTAGGCAATTCTGAAGTTTTAGAAGACAGTTTTACTGAATACCTAATGGCAGCTGGAGTTATTAGATACGATGAAAAACAAGTTGCTATTGCATTTGAGAATGCAGCGACTAACATTGACAAATTTGTTAATTTAGATTTTGTTAAAACAGTAAACGAAAACAACAACCTAATTGATGTAATGAAATTAGGAGAGAACGTTTATATCTCAAGACTTAACGAATCTGCTAAGTTATACAACTTCTTTAAAGCAAACACTGCAAACGCAGCAGTTGAGTATGTTACAGAAAAAACTAATATTGACGTAACTGAATTTCTTTCAGAATTAGTTGAAGGTGAAATGGCAGACAGAGCAAGTGTTATTGCAACAATGGCTCAAAAGAAAGACATTATCAACTTCCTTAAAGATCAAAGAGGTCTACTTGCAGAAGCAGATAAATCAATTGAAGAAATTAGATTAGCCGACAATCTTATTGAAGGTGAAATCGCAAGATTCGAAGAAGAGATTGAAGAATTAAAAGCAACACTATAATGATTAAGAATTTTTCAGATTTTATTAACGAAGGTTTTAACGCTTCGACACCCGAAGGAGATGCATTTGGTAACTTTGCCCTAAAACTTTTAGCGGCTAGAGATCAAGCACATGTATTTCACTGGCAAACTCAATCATTTGCACAACATGAAGCGTTTGGTGAGTTCTATGAAAACTTCTTAGAGAATGTTGACGGATTAATTGAGTCAATCATGGGCATCAAAGAAAGACCAAACTTCGGTGAAGCTACAATTACAATTAAAAATTATTCTGATGGTGCTATCGCAGAATTCTTCGAAAACTTATACGAAGTGATTAATGACGAGATTAAACTTGTTATCGATCCAATGCACGAAGAAATTTATGATTTAGCAAGAATCATTACAGCACAATTAGATAAGCTAAAATATTTATTATCATTAAAATGAGTATTATAACAGATTTTATCGACTTTCATAGATCTCAAATGGGTCTAACTAGAGAAGAGTATACTTCGTATTTCTTATCTGAAAATAATACTACTAAACGCTTTGAGCAGTTCATTCTAAATGAAGAGAATAAATCAAGATCAGATGGTTATATACCTGCAATTCTAAAAAGAGAATTTGAAGGTATCAAACTTGGAACTGAGGTTTCAGCCGATGCACTTGATTACTCTAGCGCTGCTAAGGACGACTTAGTCAATTGTTATGTTGATGACGCTCTGGTACGTGTACCAAAGTCTTACATTGAATTACAAGATGGCGAAGGAGTCTAAAACTGCTCAACCTTATTAAAAATGAGCCGCATTTATAAACAATGCGGCTTTTTTTGTGTATAACATTATAACAATTACAAACTATAATTAAGGCAAAGTGGCTAGAAAGAAAAACTATTTAAATAATAAGGATCTTTACAACGAGATTGTAAAATCAAAAGAGCAAGGTCAATTGACTCGTGAAGCTGAAAAGATGCTTATTCTTTTAGCCGAAAGGACGATTAGAAAAATGGTCTATGTAGACTCACAGGATCGTGATGACTGTCTTCAATTTGCACTGTTAGATCTTTTAAAGTATTGGAGAAACTTTAACCCAAAGTACCCTAATGCGTTCGCATACTTTACAGAAATTGCTAAAAGAGGTTATGCAAAAGGTTGGAATAAAATACATCCTCAAAAATATAAAGATACAATGTCTATTGATAGAGCTGGTTCAAGGCCAGGTGAAGAGGGTGGTATCTTTACAATATAATGTCAATAAAAAGAGTTAAACCCACTAAAAATTCAGGCTTTATTCAAGGTTATTTTAAACCTAATAATCCTGATAGATATGTGGGTCCTCAACCAATCATATACCGTTCTTCATGGGAACGCAAATTCATGATATGGTGTGACACTAAAGATGGTGTTATCATGTGGTCTTCTGAACCAGTTAAAATACCATATTGGTCTAAGTTACAAAACAAGAAAAGAACTTATTACCCTGACTTTTACATTCAGATTAAAAAACCAGACGGTGAAATAGATCACATCTTAATTGAAATTAAACCAGAGGCTCAAATCAAAAAGCCTAAACCGCCTACCAAAAATTCAAAAAAGGCTTTAGATAACTATAAGTTTTTAGCCGAGCAGTACGTAACTAATAGGGATAAATATACTGCAGCGAAACAATATGCTGACGGTAGAGGTTGGCGCTTTGTTGTAATGACTGAAAAATCATTAAAGTAAAATGGGTCAAATCAAAAAAGACATAAGATCATTGATTAAGCTTCATGGTTCTAAGGCTAACGCAAGAGTCGAAGCACTAAAATGGTATGAATCTTCACTAAATACATTTAGGAATAATGAAGTCGCTAAATATGGTGGTAGATTTACACCTGGTAAAATATATGTCTTTAGATATGAAACTCCAGTCACAGAGGGTTTAGAATGGTGGGATAAAAATCCAATTGTTTTAGCTTTAGATCCTCACGCTGGCAATGAGGTTGGGATTAACTTAAATCTTTTACCAGTAGAATTAAAAGAAACATTGTTAGACGATGTTCATACAAGACTAATGGGACAGATCACAACTGGTAGCACTAGAGCGCCTAAAAACGCTAAAGCACAAAGTGGTTTGAATCTAACTTATGACGGTGCAAAGCGATATTTAGATAGACATGGCTTTGGATTTGCAGTAAGGCAATATAAACCAAATTTAAAGGGCAATCAAGCAGTTGTCTCTTATGAAAATTGGGCAAAGATAGTACTTTGTAACATGATGGAGATGCAAGGCGTTACAGAACGTATGGTACGACTAATGTTCAGAAAGTATTATAATAATAAGAATATATAAAGAAATTAAACTGATCTAAATGGCAGGTTTTGTTAACGATAGAAATGGTCCTTTATCAACCAATAAACGACCGTTCAATTTAAGTACGGCTCTTAAGAGTCTTTCATCGTTTGGTATGTACTACGATGATATGGTTCTACGCCAATCTCAAGCAATTGGTCCAACTGAAGACGCATTGGGCTATGGCCAGATGAATGTTTTAGGAGCTGATAATGACGACATGTATGGTGCTTTCGCAGCGCTGTCTATGACTGACACTAACATGAGAAAGTCTATTCCGCTTTTTGACCAAGATTATGGTACAAAAAGAGAGGAGCTTAGAAAATTTGCACTAAACGATGAGATCGAAGACATTCTAGATATTTTATGTGATGAAACTATTGTTTATGACGATAAAAACTTCATGTGTTATCCAGATATTATTGGTTTAGAAGTTTCTGAAGATGTTGATAAGTATATGAAGAAAGCCTTCAGACAAATTTATCAATACTTTGGGTTTAACTCTGATCAATCAGCATGGTACTTTTTTAGAAAGTTCCTAATCGACGGTTATCTATCATTCGAGATCATTTATTCAGAAGATCAAAAAGAAATTATTGGATTTAAAGAGATTGACCCAATTACTTTAATGCCTGGTTTTAACAAAGACGATGGTAAGAAAGTTTGGATTCAGTTTAAAGATGATCCAATTAAAGAGAGAGTCCTATATGATTCTCAAATTATTTACCTATCATATTCATCAATCACTACAGTTTCAAGAGTTTCTTATGTTGAGCGTTTAATTAGAGCGTTTAACTTAATGAGAATTATGGAGCATACTCGTATTATTTGGGCTGTAACTAACGCTTCGTTTAGAATGAAGTTTGTTATTCCAATGGGTGGTAAATCTAAGACGAGAGCAAAACAATCGCTTGCTCAGCTGATGAATAACTATAAAGAAGTTGTTGACTTTGATTGGGATTCAGGTACGCTTGAAACTGATGGTAAACCAATGCTTCAATTCTCTAGAGAGTACTGGTTACCTTCTAAAGATGGTGAAACTCCAGAAATCGATACACTTGGTGGCGATGGCCCTGATTTATCAGATGTTGAAGCACTAAAATACTTCTCAGATAAACTAAAACAAGTTTCTAAGATTCCTTACAACAGATTCTTATATGAAGATGGTGGTGGTGACTTTAACCTTGCAGCCGATGGTATGATTAGAGATGAGATTAAATTCTCTAAGTTTATTAGAAGAATTAGATCAGCATTCCAAGAGATTCTTGTTAAGCCGCTATACATTCAAATGTGTCTTAAATATCCAGAGTTTGAGAATGATCCTCAATTCAGAACTCAGATTGCATTAAGATTCAACGAAGAGAACATGTTCGCTGAACTTAAGAATATGGAAATCATGGAACGTAGATTAGACTTTATCTCTTCAATGAGAGACAACCTAATGGTAACAAACCCAATGACAATGGAAGAAGATCACTACTTCGATATGGACTTCTTAGTTGACAGATACTTAAAACTATCACCAGATGACGCTGCAGCAAATGATGCATATAAAGCACGTACTAAAGAAGCTGAAGCCGGTGAGGAAGAAGAAGATCCATTTGGAATGGGCGGAATGGGCGGTGACACTGGTGGAATCGGTGGCCTAGGAATGTAAAAAAATAACCTAACACAAAATGAAACTTAAAACTTTTGAACAGTTTGTAAACGAAGCAGCGATCAAAGCAGGCCCAGAATCTGAAATCATTATTCAAGATATGGATACAAGAGATGGTACTAAAATCTCAGCTGAAGAAATCTTAGGCCTTGTTGTATCATGTGACTCTGAAGAAGAGATGGCTGAAAAAGCTTACGATAAATTTGGTAACGCTGCATTCTCTGAAGAAGAAATTATGCTTCTTAAGAAATACTGGAATGACTATTCAGCTGAACAAAAAGAGGCTGAAAAAGAAGCTGAAGAAGAAGCTAAAGAAGGCGGCGAAGAAGAAGGCGGAGACGATGATTTAGGTCTTGGTGATCTTGGCGGTGACGAAGAAGGCGACTCTGAAGAAGGCGGAGAAGACGAAATAGAGCTTTAAACTTAAAAAACTTAAAATTTTACTTTTTAAGTCTGATATATAAACAAATATAATAACAGATTCATGAATCATAATAATCTACTGATCTTAGAAAGATCATCTAATACTCTATCATTTGAGTCAAAGAATGGTGAATACATTCTTGAAGGTGTCTTTGGTGAGATCGATAAAAAGAATAAGAATAATAGAATCTACTCTGAGAATGAATACGTTCCTCAGATCGAAGCCTTACAGGCTAAAATTAAGTCGTCTAAGCTTCTAGGTGAATTAGATCACCCGGCTAAGTTTGATATTTCTTTAAAGAACGTTTCGCACGTAATTGAAGATCTATACTACGACGCAGATTCTAAAGAAGTAAAAGGTAAAATTAGACTACTTGATACTGATGCTGGTAAACAAGCTAAAGCTTTAGTTGACGCGGGTGTACCACTACACATTTCTTCAAGAGCTGCAGGTGCAGTTGAATCAAATGGTCAAGTAAAAATTAAGCAACTATTCACATATGATCTAGTTGCTGATCCTGGCTTTGAGAATGCTCAATTAAATAGAGTGAATGAATCATACGGTCTATCTAATGACAGTAACATTCAAATCTTTGAAATCTCAAACGAACTAGTTACAGAAACTGAAACAATCGAAACAGAAAATAAAATCGAAAATAATCAAATCATGGAAAACAAAGCTAGATTTGTAAGCGTTGAAGATTTCAATAAGTATTCTGCATACTTAGCTGAAGAAATCAAGGCTTTAAAAGAGTCTCTAGCCGACAATTCTACTAACGATAACATTGAAGAGAAAGTAAACGCTCTTACAAATTACGTAGAATACGTTGCTGAGAGAGCGGACAAAGGAATCCAGTATACTGAATACGTTGCTGAAAACCTTGACAACAATATTGAGTACTCAAACTATGTTGCCGAAAAACTAGATAATTCAATCGCATACACTGAGCACATTGCTGAATCATCTGCTAAAATCAAGGAATACACTAATTACCTTGCAGAGGCAATGAACGACGGTGCTACAGATTACGAGAATGTAACTAAGTATCTAAACTACTTAAAGGAAAATGTTGAGTCTGTATCTGAATACGCTGACTACATTGCTGAAACTGTAAACAATAACCTAATTGTTGAAGACGAAGCAGGTATCGAAGCTGAAGATATGAAAGACGAACTAAACGACGTTACTCCTGAGGTTATCGATGCAGATGGCGAAGAATACGCTAAAGCTGAAGATAGAGCTGAAGATTACTCTAACGAACTTGAAAAAGAAATCGTTGACGGTGAAGAAGGCGCTAAAGAAGTAGTAGAAGGCGAAGAAGCTGAAGAAGAAATGGAAGAAGGCAACGCATTCTCTGCTGCAAGAGCTAAGGCAATTGCAGATGGTGAAAAAGAATTCACAGTAGATGGCGAAACTTACCCAGTTGAAGACGTAGACACTAAAGACGAAGAAAACGCAGAAGAATTTGCAAACGAGTCTGAAGAAGGTGCTAAAGATATGGCTGAAATCGAGAAAGAAAAAGTTGAAGCTGGTGACAACTCTAAAGAAGGAGCGGTTAAAGGTGAAGAAGCTGGTATCGAAGGTGAGGACATTAAAGCTGACCACAAAGAAATCAACTCTGAAGATGATAAGAAAATTATCGACACTGCAGATCAAGATGCTCCTAAAGCTGAAGATGCAATGACTGAAGAGCGTGACGAAGTAACAGCGTATAAGAATGAAATTTCTGAAAAATTATCTGCTCTAATCAACAAAGCAACTGAAAAGAAAAATGACAACCCACATTTCTTTAAGTTTGTATCTGAAGCTACTCAATCTAGATTTAACGAACTAGAAGAAGCTGATAAGTCTAAAGTTCTTGCAAATGTTGAAGGTAGAGGTTACCTAACAGAATCTCAAATCAACGTTCTAATGGAATCTGCACTAGTTGAAGTAGCTGGTCAAACTGCACCATACTTCCTAGAAGTTATGCCATCAGAATACAAAGATACTTGGGCAAAACTATCAGAAGCTAAGAAGTCGCAAATCACTGCTCAAGCTAAGATGGTAAAACTATCTTCTCCATACCAAGTGAAAAACTTCTGGGACACAAGAGACCTAAGAGAAGTTACTTCAGTTATGGAAAAAGTAGAGATGGTTACAGAATCTAAAGTAGAAGAAGCTCCAAAAACATCAATCACTTATAGCGTAGATGGCATGGCA
>Ga0209137_1002121_pt1 | contig 17840 bp, 16 predicted proteins | sample SaaInl5LU_22_DNA_FD_184642 | JGI IMG/M metagenome (GOLD analysis project Ga0209137, IMG submission 184642) | Marine microbial communities from expanding oxygen minimum zones in the Saanich Inlet - ESP_105LU_22_DNA (SPAdes) (version 2) | ecosystem: Environmental > Aquatic > Marine > Intertidal... | reverse complement strand
ATCGCTAGCACGGCCAATGGCCGCCACCGCTGGTCTTGATGCTAATCAATTGCAAATTCGTGTGATTATTGACCCACGGTTTAATGCGTTTGTCACTGGTGAGAATACGATTTTCATCCATAGCGGTATGATCATAGAAGCCGAAAATGTCTATGAAGTGGCTGGCGTACTAGCCCATGAAATGGGGCATCTGGCATCTGGTCATGTCCCTAGCCGGAGTGAGGTTATTGATCAGGCCATGATGACCGCCATGTTCGGGGCGGTCGCCGCCATTGCGCTTAGTGCATCCGGCCATGGTGAGGCGGCGATAGGCACGGTATTAGGCAGTAATGATCAGGCCAGACGCAAAGTGCTAAAGCAATCCCGTCAAGATGAATCCGAAGCCGATCAATGGGCTATCAAGCTGATGGATGCTCATGACTATCCCATATTGCCTATGGCACAAATGATGGCGAAGATGGCGAAACAGCGCCTGCTTCCTGCTAGCCGGCAATCCGATTATTATCAAACCCACCCCGGTGCCGCCGAACGGAGTTCGGTTTTTCTTGATCACGCAAAAACCAAATCCCATACTGATGCTAACGCCACGCATCATCAGCCATCAGATGCGCTGATACACCAATTTGAACAAGTGCGTGCAAAAATGCGCGGCTGGACAGACGCCCCTAGCCAGAGCCTGCTTCATACCGATAGCACGGATACCAACAGCAAATATCTGCGTGCTATTGCCTTATATCGCCTCAGCGATCTTGAAGGCACACTGGCCTTGATGGATCAGCTGATTGCCAATGATCCGGCCAACCCGTTTTATTATGAGTTCAAGGGGGAAATACTGTTATCGTCTGGCAGACCGGATGCGGCGATTACCGCGTTTGAAATGGGGCTTAAACAACTTGATGCTGATGTTAATACAGGGCAGATCAAATTATCGCTTGGACGGGCATTAATGCATAAAGGTGATGCGGATAGCCTGAATAGAGCCATTCCTTTACTAGAAGAAGCAAACCAGCTGGAACCTGACTGGGCGTTTGTCAAACATCAGCTGGGTATTACTTATGGCCGGGCTGGCCGCGTGACAGATGCTGATCTGGTGTTATCCGAACGGGCGTTGATGCTTGGTAATGACAGCCTCGCCAAACAACTAGCCTTAAGAGCAAAGAACAATCCCGATGCGACGGTTATTCAGAAACAATTGGCACTGGACATTATTGCACAGATTGATCAATAACCGCTATTATCAACAAACCAGCTTAAGTAAGACAGCTATATCAATATATCCACATAAGGAAAGCATTATGGAAAATCCATCTATGAAAAAGCCATCATCAGGCAATAGCACTATCGCGCTGGCCGTGATCATCGGCATTATTATCGGTTTTCTTGTGGATCAGCTGGTACCATCAGCAAAAACCCAAGCGGATAGCGCGAATATTAACGCCAGCATAGCCCAATATATTTCCGACAACCCCGAAGCCATTGAAACCGCACTTATCGCCCTTAATGATCAGCGTAATCGTGATAAGGAATTACAGGCTCTGAACTTGCTATCAGCGGTTGAGGATACCACCGTGATGGGGAATCCGGATGGCGATATCACCATTTATGAATTTAGCGATTATAATTGCGGATACTGCAAGCGTGTCTTTGCTGATTTGATCGAAGTCATGAACACCGATGGAAACATCCGGCTTGTTGTCAAAGAGTTTCCTATTCTGGCAGAGAGTTCGGTTGATGCCGCAAGGCTTGCCCTGCACGCCGCCGATCAGGGAAAATATGACGCTGTTCATACCGCATTGATGGAATGGCGTGGGGCTATCACCGCCACCATGTTGCAAGACCTTGCCGCCACTCATAATATCACCGGTTTTGATATTAATAATCGTGACAATGATCCGATGATTGCAATTCTCCGCAAAAATTATGATCTGGGGCAACGCTTTAATATTGATGGCACGCCCGGATTTATTATCGGCGGCAAGATTTATCCGGGAGCAATCAGCAAAGACGATATGGTGGCGGCAGTAGCAGAAGCCAGACGCCAGAACAAATCCTGAAAATGATGAACCTTCTGCAATGAACAGGCAATAGATGACAGGTGGAATTGTTCCTGTTATATCAAGACATGGAAATATAGCTTCAAATTAGGCAAACCACTGCGATAAGCAGAAAAAATCAAGTTGGACTAATAAGCAGGACAGAATGGCAACACACAACATTCTTATTATTAATGGCCCTAATCTGGATCAATTGGGCAGTCGTGAGCCGGAGATATACGGCCACATGACCCTGACCGACATAGAAACCATGTGTCATGCCGCCGCCGCCAAACAGGATTTAACCGTCAGCTTCATGCAATCCAATGCCGAAGACGGGATAATTGCGGCTATTCATGCCGCACGGAACGATGGAACCGAAGCCATTATTATCAATGCCGCCGCGTTCACCCATACATCTGTTGCTATCCGTGATGCGATACAAATGTTTTCAGGTATTCGCATTGAGGTACATCTGTCAAATATCTTTGCGCGTGAGCCGTTCCGCCATCATTCCTATTTATCCGATATCGTCAATGGCGTGATTTGCGGGTTTGGTGCGGATTCATACCGGCTAGCCATAGAATCCGTTGGGCATACATTACATACCAAAGCATAAAAGGGAGCATAGCTTATTATGAGCAAAACACCTAAACAGACACCAAGTGCCATCGAAGAAAAAATCCGTCTTGTTCGCGAATTGGCGCAAGTCATGGAAGATAAGGGGCTGGTTGAGATTGACCTGGAAGACGAAAACGTGTCTGTTCATCTGTCTAAAACTGGCTCTATGATGCCATCACAGATGCCAATGCAAATTCCGGCGCAAATGCCGGCACCGGCCGCATCTGCGCCAGCCGCAACAGAATCAGCGCCCGCCAAAGCACCAGAACATGCAATGAACTCACCCATGGTGGGAACGGTGTATTTGTCACCTGAACCGGGGGCAGCGGTATTTGTGAAAACTGGTGATACCGTAAAATCCGGCCAGACGCTGTTGATCATTGAAGCCATGAAAGTGATGAACCCGATTACTGCCACCACCGCCGGAGTTGTTCGCCAGATACTGGTTGATGATGGCCAGCCTGTTGAGTTTGGTGAGCCACTGATTGTGATTGAATAATCAGAACTTTAGCTGATGGCAGGAGAAGTAAATATGTTCAAAAAAGTGCTGATAGCTAATCGTGGCGATGTAGCTTTACGGGTATTACGCGCCTGTCAGGATTTAGGCATTCCAACGGTAGCCGTTCATTCCACCGCAGATACCGATGCCATGCATGTGCGGTTGGCGGATGAATCGGTTTGTATTGGCGCGGCACCGTCAGCGAAATCCTATCTCAATATCCCTGCCCTGATTACCGCCGCGACAATAACCGGTGCTGATGCTATTCACCCCGGTGTTGGGTTTTTATCCGAAAATGCGGATTTTGCCCGTGTTGTTAACGAACATGGGCTGACATTCATTGGCCCGCATATTGAACATATTTTATCGATGGGTGACAAGGTTGAGGCCAAACGCACCGCGGCGGCGGCCGGATTACCGCTTGTCCCCGGCTCAGACGGAGCGATTGCCAGCGTTGATGAAGCAATGAGCGTTGCCAAAAATACCGGTTATCCGGTTCTGATCAAAGCCGCATCCGGCGGCGGCGGGCGCGGCATGAAAGTGGCCGAAACCGCTGATGATCTAGCCGAAGCTTTTTCGTCTGCACGAAGTGAGGCGAAAGCCGCGTTCGGTGATGATACCGTTTATCTGGAACGTTATCTGGGCAATCCCCGCCATATTGAGGTGCAGATTGTTGCCGATAGCCACGGCAATGTTGTGCATCTGGGGGAAAGAGAATGTTCGATTCAACGCCGCCACCAGAAATTGCTGGAAGAAGCACCTTCCCCCATATTGACCGAAAAAGAACGCCATCATATTGGCATGATCGCCGCCGATGCCGCCCGTTCCATGGGATATCTGGGGCTTGGGACGATGGAATTCCTCTATGAAAACGGGGAATTCTTTTTTATCGAGATGAATACAAGACTTCAGGTAGAGCACCCCATCACAGAAGCCATTACCGGCATTGATCTGGTGGTAGAACAAATCCGCATTGCCGCCGGCTTGCCGTTATCATTCGCGCAAGATACGGTCACATTCAAAGGTCATGCTATCGAATGCCGGATTAACGCCGAACACCCGACCAGCTTTATGCCCACCCCCGGAACAGTTGAAAACTTTCACGCACCGGGCGGGCTTGGGGTTCGGGTTGATAGCTTTCTTTATTCTGGCTACCGGATACCGCCACATTATGACAGCCTGATTGCCAAGCTGATTGTCCATGGCGATACCAGAGAACAATGTCTGGCCCGATTACGCCGCGCGCTTGATGAAACCATTATTGCCCCTATGCCAACCTCGCTTGATCTGCACCGGTTGCTGGTAAATGATGCTGATATCAAATCCGGTGCCTATTCTATCCGCTGGCTGGAAGAACAGTTCCTGCCGAACCTGCCACAAGAATAAAATATCCGTGCCAGACGCATTAGGTTAATCGGCTTGCCCTGTCCGGATGTAACAGGCAAAATAGGTTATGCATCACTATTCACCGGAAACGCTGATCAAATCCTATGCGCTGGGGGTATTCCCCATGGCAGAAAGTCATGATGATGCGCGCATATTCTTCGTTGATCCCGAACAGCGCGGAGTGATCCCGCTTGACCCGCCGCATCTGAACAGATCAATGCGAAAGCTGATCCGGAACACGCCCTATCAGGTGACCATTAACACCGCGTTTGCCGATGTCATTGATGGTTGCCGCCAGTTAACAGACACTCGCACCGATACATGGATAAATCATCCCATCAGACAATTATATTGCGCGTTGCACCGGCTGGGGTTTGCCCATTCGCTTGAGGTCTGGGATAGAAAAATCACCGATAACCATCTTTGTTCTGACGAAGGCACGCCCAGATTGATCGGTGGGCTATACGGGGTAGCATGTGCTGGGGCATTTTTTGGCGAATCCATGTTCAGCCGTGCAAGCAACGCATCAAAACTGGCCTTACTGCATCTGATTGCGCGACTTCGACATGGCGGCTTTGTTCTGCTGGATACGCAATTTCTCAACCCGCATCTGGTGCAATTCGGCTGTCATGAGATTAGTCGCGCTATGTTTCAGGAAAAATTGCAACATGCGCTAACCGTTACAGCACGGCTGCCGATGGATGATGATCCTACCGCTATGCTGGATCAGCTATTGCAGGATAGCACGGTAATATCATAAACCGGATGTTCCAGCCCGCTAATGGCTGGCGATGATGCAAACATCCAGCCAGAAAAAATAGGCATTTCTGTCACCCGGCCATCATAATCAACAGAACGGATTTCGAGTAATGCCGCGTGATCCGGCGGATGATCCGGCGGCCGGTAATTACAGGAATGCACATATAATTCCAGCGTTCCAAACCGTGTGGTCAGCCCTATGGGAACATCAAGCGTTGAAATACGCGCGGTGATTTTATCCAGCGTCTGTAATCTGGCACGGTCGCCCTTTAGCCAGTTATCATCAGCCATGACGCTGTTAAAGCCGCTAAGTTGAAAAAGGATCAGTACAACAAAGTATAAACCGAGTTGCCGCATCAGTTACTGTCCAGACTTACCATCGGTGAATATTGCCTTACCAATCATGTCTGTCAGATTAACCGGATCAAGCGTGTTATAGAACACATGGTTTTCGGCAATGACATCCATGGAAATGCCCGGCACAATATCAATATGACTGCCGCCCAGAAGCGAGGTAGAAGACACCCGAACAACGCTATCATCCGGAATAGCATAGGCCGGATCAATAGCCATGACGACTCTGGCTTCAAAAATATCGGGATCAAGGCGGGTATCAGAAACGCGGCCAATAGCAATGCCGGAAATACGGACATCATCACCGGTTTTCAAATCACCAATTTTGCCGAACACAGCCTCAACCGTGATCGATTCTCCATGTTGAAAACTGGTGATAGATAAAGCCAGCCATAAAAAGGCACCGGCAATGATCAGCACCACTGCTCCCATTACCATTTCTATGGTGTTCCGCATAAAACTTACTCCGGTTTCCAGGGTTGATAGTCACCTGTTGCCTTGCGGCGCTTACCTAAACGTAACAAATGCCCAGCCGGACGATAGGCATGTATCGTTCCGGTCAGATTCGGTTGATGCGGCAATTGCCATGAATGTTTGGCATAACCATCTGCTGGTGGCGGGCTTGATTCGGTATGATGCAACCAGCCATGCCAGTCTGCCGGAACTTTGCTGGCCTCTGCCTTGCCATTGAAAATGACATAGCGGCTTTTGCGGCCATGGCTACGCGGTTTCTTGCTTTCGTAATAGCGATTGCCAAATTCATCCGCGCCAATCGGTTTTGTCGTAAGGCGAATACTCAATCGGGTCAGCCAGTGCATATCGATACCATACCTTCGGGAAAAAAATTATCGTGACATATTCATAACGGATTTTGATAACTTTAGCAATAATTCAGCGTTATAGATAATCGGCTATTTGTTAGGGGTTCATGATAAACCGCTATTCTATATACAAGGATATATGGCATCAGATGCGTTCATACAAACCGCCATCCATTATGGCCAGATCAGAGCCATTTATTAATGCCTTGTCCAGACAGTATTTTATAACAGTCAACCCCCTTTTTTTTAATTATGGCCAAATTTTGATATTGCGTTTTACCACCAACATCATGTAGTTTGAGCTTTATTGAATACTAGATATAGATATTTAGATTGATTATGAGGCTTAAAAATGAGCTTCGTAATCCTCCTCTATTTTGTAAACGTTTTGTAAACAAGGACATAACAAATGCAACTCACACGCCACTTCACCAAAGATGATCAATCCCCCTACCAGATGCTAGAATGGACACATGTCACAAGCGAGATCAAGAATCCCGATGGGACTATTGTCTTCCGCGCTGAAAATGTAGAAGTGCCAACAGCTTTTTCTCAGGTGGCCAGTGATATTATGGCGCAGAAATATTTTCGTAAAGCTGGCGTTCCTGCCAAGCTCAAGAAAGTAGAAGAAAACAATGTGCCGTCATGGTTATGGCGTTCTGTGGCTGACGAAGCGGCAATGAAAGACATGCCAGCAGAAGATCGCTACACAGGTGAGCTTTCCGCCAAGCAGGTATATGACCGTCTAGCAGGCACATGGACATACTGGGGCTGGAAAGGTGGCTATTTTTCATCCGAAGACGATGCCAAGGTATATTTCGATGAAATGCGCTACATGCTGGCGCATCAGATGGCGGCACCAAACAGCCCACAATGGTTCAATACCGGACTGCATTGGGCATATGGCATTGACGGCGCCGGACAAGGGCATTTCTATGTTGATTTCGAAACAGCCAAGCTGACCCGTTCCAAATCTGCTTATGAGCATCCCCAGCCACATGCCTGCTTTATCCAGTCTATCAAGGACGATCTGGTTAACGAAGGCGGCATCATGGATTTATGGGTGCGCGAAGCCAGATTATTCAAATATGGTTCCGGTACAGGCACTAACTTTTCCTCTTTGCGCGGCGGCACAGAACCGCTAGCCGGTGGCGGCAAATCATCTGGTCTGATGAGCTTCCTTCGCATCGGTGATAGAGCCGCAGGTGCTATCAAATCTGGCGGAACAACACGCCGCGCGGCTAAAATGGTTACGGTTGACGTGGATCATCCCGACATCGTTGATTATGTTGACTGGAAAGTCGTAGAAGAACAGAAAGTAGCGGCGCTAGTCACCGGCTCAAAACTGGCCAGCCTGCATATGAATGCGGTGATGGCGGCCTGCACCAATCCTACCGGCGCGGCTGTAAGCGAAGGCGCAAGCGATACTGACCGTTTTGACCCAAAGGCAAACGCGGCACTGAAAAAAGCCATTATTGATGCCCGCAAAGTGCTGATCCCTGAAAACTACATCCAGCGCGTGATTCAATTCGCCAAGCAGGGTTACACCGAAATCAGCTTCAAAACCTATGATGCTGACTGGGATTCCGAAGCGTATCTGACTGTTGCTGGCCAGAATTCCAATAACTCGGTTCGGGTCACTAATGATTTTCTTGGCAAGGTTCTGGAAAACGGCGAATGGGAGCTGATACGCCGGACAGATGGCGAAGTCGCTGACCGGATCAACGCCGCTGATCTATGGGAAAAAATTGCCTATGCGGCATGGGCTTGTGCTGATCCGGGTCTACAATATGATACCACTATCAATGAGTGGCATACTTGCCCCGAGGGTGGCCGGATCAACGCTTCAAACCCTTGTTCCGAATATATGTTCCTGGATGATACCGCCTGTAATCTGGCCTCGCTTAATCTGATGCAATTCAGACATGCCGACAGAAGCTTCAATATCGAAGCCTATGAATATGCGGTCAGACTATGGACAATTACCCTAGAAATCTCTGTTCTGATGGCGCAGTTTCCATCAAAGGAAATTGCCCAGCGTTCTTATGAATACAGAACGCTGGGTCTGGGCTATGCCAATATCGGCGGCATGCTGATGGCGGCGGGATATTCCTATGACAGTGACGAAGGCCGGGCAATCTGTGCCGCGCTTTCAGCCATTATGACAGGCGTGTCTTATGCTACATCAGCCGAAATGGCGAAAGAGCAAGGCGCGTTCCCACGTTACGAAGAAAACGCCGATCACATGTTACGGGTCATCCGCAATCACCGCCGCGCCGCGTATGGTGAATCCACTGGATACGAAGACCTGTCTGTTCTGCCGGTGCCAATCAAACGTAATGATTGCCCGGATCAGTCATTGATAGAAGCCGCAACAAAAGCATGGGATAACGCCCTTAAGCTTGGTGAAGCCCATGGTTACCGTAATGCCCAGACAACCGTGATTGCGCCAACCGGCACCATTGGTCTGGTCATGGATTGTGACACCACCGGCATTGAGCCTGATTTTGCTATCGTCAAGTTCAAGAAACTGGCGGGCGGCGGCTATTTCAAGATTATCAACCGTGTTGTCCCCGAAGCGCTGACCAATCTGGGCTATAATGACAGCCAGATCGAAGATATTATTCGTTACGCGGTCGGTCATGGTTCACTCGAAAAATGCCAGTCCATCAGCACATCTGCGCTTAAGGATAAAGGCTTTACCGATGCTTTGCTTGGCACGCTTAATACTGCGCTCAAATCTGCATTTGATATCAAGTTTGCCTTTAACCGGTTCACCCTTGGCGATGATTTCTGCAAGAACACGCTTGGGCTGACCGAAGATCAGATGAATGATTTCAGTTTTGATCTGCTGGCACATTTAGGATTCAGCAAGGATGAGATTGATCACGCCAACACCCATGTTTGCGGTTCTATGACACTCGAAAGCGCGCCACATCTCAAAGATGAGCATCTGCCTGTTTTTGATTGCGCGAACCCTTGCGGCCGGATTGGTAAACGCTTCCTCAGCGTTGACAGCCACATCACCATGATGGCGGCGGCACAGCCATTTATTTCAGGGGCTATTTCCAAAACCATCAACATGCCAAACAATGCCACGGTTGAGGATTGCGGCGCCGCTTACATGCTGTCATGGAAACTGGGGCTTAAGGCTAACGCGCTTTATCGTGATGGCTCAAAACTTAGCCAGCCATTATCAGCCAGCCTGATTGATGATGATGACGCCGAAAGCATGGAAGAAACACCAGCGGTAGCGGCACAGACAACGAAAGTAGTTGAAAAAATCATTGAACGTTATGTTGCCATGCGCCAGCGTCTGCCACATCGCCGTAAAGGATACACCCAGAAAGCCATCGTTGGTGGCCATAAGGTTTATCTGCGTACCGGTGAATACGAAGACGGCAAGCTGGGCGAGCTATTCATTGATATGCACAAGGAAGGCGCGGCGTTCCGGTCATTGATGAACAACTTTGCTATTGCGGTATCCATCGGTCTGCAATATGGCGTTCCACTGGAAGAATTCGTTGAAGCCTTTACCTTCACCCGGTTTGAGCCGCAAGGCATGGTGCAGGGTAATGACATGATCAAAATGTCGTCTTCTATTCTGGATTATATTTTCCGTGAACTGGCCATTTCCTATCTGGATCGGGCTGATCTGGGGCATGTCAAAGCCGAGGACCTGGCTATGGATGCCATGGGTGCAGGCGAAGAACAGTCTGATCTGGCACGCGCCACTATCAGCACGGGTTTTGTCCGCAACCGGAACATTGTCCTGTTGCATGGCAAAGGCACTGGCACCGATGGTGATGCTGGTATGGCAACCAGCACGCAAGCAACCATGTCGGCCAGCACCACCGCTGCCAGCGAACAGAATACTGGCGCCGTTTCCACCAATACCGGTGCAAGTGTCGCCACCAGTTCTGTTGCCAATCAGGTTCAGCAGGCACGCATGCAAGGCTATGAGGGGGAAAATTGCAACGAATGTGGAAACTTCACGCTTGTTCGTAATGGGACATGCCTCAAATGCAACACTTGCGGGTCTACCACGGGCTGTAGCTAAACAATAACTCAACAAAGAACCCAATAATGAACCAATAAAGAATAGGAGACAATATGTCTGGTAATATCGATAAACGTCTGGCCGAATTAGGCGTCACACTTCCTGATGCTCCGGCACCTGCGGCAAATTACGTTCCTTACGTTATTAGCGGCAATCTGGTTTTCATATCCGGTCAGGTGCCACTGGTTGACGGCAAGATTGAAAAAACCGGCGCCATTGGTGACGGCACCATGACACAGGAAGACGCCGAAGGTGAGGCCAGAAAATGCGCCATTAACTTGCTGGCACAACTGAAAGCCGCCACCGGTGGTGATCTGGATCGGGTGACTCGTGTTGTCAAGCTTGGCGGTTTTGTGTCTTGCACATCTGATTTTTCGGCACAGCCGCTTGTTATCAATATCGCATCAAACATGATGGTAGATGTTTTTGGTGAGCTAGGCCGTCATGCGCGTTTTGCCGTGGGTACAAACGCGTTACCACTAGGTTGTCTGGTAGAAATCGAAGGTATTTTTGAAATCGCCTGAACCAATATGCCTTAGGCTATTGTTTCCATCACCTTACGCCCCAATATGGTAGATATGGATGATGATTTACCGCATATAACACGCACTGCTGACTCAACAGGCTGGACAGCCGAAATGGTTGAGTCGGCAGATGCCATTCCCCATGATATCTGGGATACATGCGCCGGCAATCAGAACCCCATGTTAAGTCATGCGTTTTTTTCTGCACTGGAAAATAGTCAATCGGCTTGCGCTGAAACGGGCTGGATTCCCCGGCATCTGGTGCTCAAAGATCATAGCGAACAGATATGCGGTATTCTTCCGCTTTATCTGAAAACCCATTCTTACGGCGAATATGTTTTTGATCATAGCTGGGCTGATGCGTGGCGGCGGGCGGGTGGCCAGTACTATCCGAAAGCACAAAGCGGCATTCCCTTTTCGCCGGTACCGGGGCAACGGTTGTTGATTGACCCCGGTCTGCCCGCTGAACAAGCCAGAGATGCGGCGGCGGTGCTAGCCAAAGCCTGTCTTGGCTGTGTGGATCAACTGGGTTTATCGAGCGCACATATTACATTTTTAAGCAAAGACGAACACGATGCTCTCACTCTTACCTCATCAGATACCTCATCAGATGCCTCACCAGATGCACCATCCGGAGAATGGATTAGCCGCATCGGGATGCAGTTTCACTGGCATAATAAATCCTATCAGGACTTTGATGATTTTCTAAGCCACCTTGCCTCACGCAAGCGCAAAAGCATTCGCCGTGAACGCCGTGATATAGCCAATGCCGGTGTCCGGCTGGTACAAAAACAAGGTGATGATCTTACCGCCGCCGACTGGGATCAGTTTTACCGTTTCTATCTGGCGACCATTGACCGGAAATGGGGCGGGGCTTATTTAACCCGTGATTTTTTTGATCAGATTCACAACAGCATGCGCGACCATATTCTTCTGGTTATCGCATCCCATGATGGTGATCCGGTGGCTGGTGCTATTAATTTCATTGGTCAGGACACGCTATATGGCCGTAACTGGGGCAGTCTGGTTGATATTCCGTTTCTGCATTTTGAAACCTGTTATTATCAGGCGATTGATTTTGCTATTGCCAATGGGCTGGCGCGAGTTGAGGCTGGCGCTCAGGGATTGCACAAAGTTCAGCGCGGCTATGAACCGGTATATACCTATTCCGTGCATCACATGAATAATGCGCAATTTCAGGATGCCGTCAGGGATTTCACCACAAGAGAAGCCAGCCAGATCGAGCGCGAACGGCAAGAGCTACTGACCTGGCTTCCCTATAAGAACAGTGCCCTATAAGAACAGCGATTTAACCCGTATTAGCGTGTTTCAACTGTTGCGGGTGCGGATTTCTTGGCAGGTGATTTCTTTTTTGTTTTTGCCGGTTTCAAAGATGCGGTGGCGGTATCGCTTTCGCCGCTGACTACATTTACCGTCAGATGCGTGATATCGCCATCCTTGTCTGGCTCACCCGTATCAACCTCAACCGAACCGCCATCAATCAGCCGGCCGAATAGCAATTCTTCGGATAGCGGCTTTTTGACATGTTCCTGCACTACTCTGGATAATGGCCGTGCGCCGTATGCTGGCTCATAGCCACGCTCTGCCAGCCAGTCGCGTGCCGGATCAGTCAGGCTAATAGTCACGCCGCGATCAGCCAGCTGAGCTTCGAGCTGAATGATAAACTTATCCACCACCTTGCGTACCGTTTCGGGCGCAAGTGCCGCAAAGTTAATGATAGCATCCAGTCGGTTTCTAAACTCTGGCGTGAAAGTGCGCTCAATCGCTTCATTGCCTGCTTCTTCGCGGCGACCACGACCAAAACCAATGGATTGTTTTGTCATTTCGCTAGCACCGGCATTTGTTGTCATGATGATGATCACATTGCGGAAATCAATCGTCTTGCCGTTATTATCGGTTAGCCGCCCGTTATCCATCACCTGCAACAGCAGATTAAAGATATCCGGATGGGCTTTTTCAATCTCATCAAGCAAGAGCACCGCATGTGGATTCTGATCCACGGCATCGGTCAGCAAGCCGCCCTGATCAAAGCCAACATAACCCGGAGGCGCACCGATTAGCCGCGATACCGAATGACGTTCCATATATTCGGACATATCAAAGCGGATCAGCTTAATGCCCAGCGATTCCGATAATTGCCGCGCGGCTTCTGTTTTACCGACACCGGTGGGGCCGCTAAACAGATAATTGCCAACCGGTTTTTCCATATCCCGCAATCCTGCCCGTGACAGCTTAATCGCAGATGACAGCGCAACAATCGCTTCATCCTGACCATACACCATGCGATGCAAATCGGATTCAAGGCTGGCCAACGCCGCCCGATCATCACGGTTAACCGTTTTGGCCGGTATCCGCGCCATGCTGGAAATCGTTGTTTCGATTTCTTTTTCGCCAATGACCTTACGGCGCCGTGATGGTGGCAGTAACATTTGTGCCGCCGCCGCCTCATCAATCACATCAATAGCTTTGTCCGGTAATTTCCGGTCAGTGATATAACGTGACGATAATTCAACCGCAGATTTTAACGCCGCCACCGTAAAGCGGACATCATGATGGTCTTCGTATTGTTTTTTCAATCCGCCAAGGATTTTTACCGTATCGGCAACACTGGGTTCATTGACATCAATTTTCTGGAATCGGCGTGCCAATGCGCGGTCTTTTTCAAACCAGCCACGGAATTCTTTATAGGTCGTTGATCCGATACAGCGCAACGAGCCTTCCTGTAAGGCCGGTTTTAGCAAGTTTGAGGCATCCATTGCGCCGCCGCTTGTTGCGCCAGCGCCAATTATCGTATGAATCTCATCAATGAACAGAATGGCCTGATCATTTTTGGCGACTTCCTTCATGACTGCTTTTAGCCGTTCTTCGAAATCACCGCGATACCGTGTGCCGGCCAGAAGTGACCCCATATCCAGTGAATAGATAACGGCATCTTCGAGTACCGCTGGCACGTCTTTTTCAATAATCTTGCGCGCTAATCCTTCGGCAATGGCGGTTTTACCAACGCCACTATCACCAACTAGCAAAGGGTTGTTTTTGGTGCGGCGGCATAAAACCTGAATCGTCCGATCAACCTCTTTATGGCGGCCAATCAGCGGATCAATTTTGCCAAGTCGCGCTTTTTCGTTCAAATCCACCGCATAGGCGGCAAGCGGATTTTCTTTCTGATTAACCTCATCATCCTTGATTGTCGCGCCGTCGGTTCCGCCACCATCGGCATCAAAAGCCGGATTTTTTGCAATGCCGTGGCTAATATAGCTCACCACATCAATCCGGTTGATATCCTGCTGGTTCAATAACCAGACGGCATGGCTATCCCGTTCGGCAAACATGGCAACAATGACATTGGCACCGGTTGCCCGTTCACGATTTGATGACTGGGTATGAATAACCGCCCGCTGAAGCACGCGCTGAAAGCTGTTTGTCGGCCGCGTTTCCACCAGATCATCGCCAAGGGATTCAAAAGTCTGTTCAATATGCAGCATGAGTTTTTGCTGAAGATCAGTAATATCCGCATTACATGCGCTTAAAACCTCTATGGCATCGCTATCTTCGGTTAGGGCGAGCAACAGATGTTCTAATGTCGCGAATTCATGCCCCTTTGTAGCGGCCATGGTCATGGCACGTTTCAGAGTTTCTTCCAGTTCTTGTGACAGCATTAAACTATTCCTTTTCCAACTGAAGCTGTAAGGGGTGCTGATTCTTTCTAGCAAGGTCCATCACTTGTGATGCTTTCGTTTCTGCGACTTCGTATGTGTATACTCCGCACACGCCTACTCCACGCTGGTGAACGTGCAGCATGACCTGGGTGGCTTCTTCTTCTGATTTGCGAAAATAGCTTTTGAGAACATGCACAACAAACTCCATCGGTGTAAAGTCATCATTCAGCATAATGACTTTATATAGCGGCGGCCGCTTTGTTTTCGGTCGCTCTGCCACGATGGTGATATTAATCGACTTTTTGCCGTCATTCTTATCGCCATCATCAGATGACATTATGACCGCCTCGCCGGATAAATCACAATGAGGATCACCGCATGATGTGTGGCATAACAGTTGCATATGTTGTTTTAAGCATTCCATACTAATTAATATGATCATATTTTGCAGATTTGAAAGGGCTTGATATGAAAAATCTCATGACAAAGGCACAGATTTTTCTTCTAGCCGCAAATATGGCTCATATTTTTTATGGGATTTCTTATTATTCGTTTATTCCGCGTATTTTCGCGTTACTTAAATTGACTGTTCAAACCAGCGTGTTAGTATCGGTCAGGATCAAATTAATCCATTTGGGCATGATCTCTCAACATAGGTTTATTAGATGAAACGCCTGATTGTTCTGCTTGTCACAATCCTTGCACTAGCAACTGGTTTCAGCACCGTTGCACAGGCGAAATATGCCTCAATCGTGGTGAATGAAACCACTGGCGAAGTGATGTATTCACGCAACGCCGATAAGCAACTTTATCCGGCCTCACTAACCAAGATCATGACGCTTTACATGGTGTTTGAAGCACTTGATAACGGCAAGATTCATATGGATACCAAGATGCGTGTCAGCAAGCTGGCCGCGAGCCGGTCGCCATCGAAACTGGGGTTGCGGCCGGGCAGTCATATCACCGTAAAAAATGCGATTTATGCCCTTATCACAAAATCCGCAAATGATGTGGCAACAGTGATCAGCGAGCATCTGGGCGAAAGCGAACGCGACTTTGCCCAGAAAATGACCCGTAAGGCACGCGCGCTTGGCATGAAACGGACAACCTTTCGCAATGCCTCTGGTCTGCCGCACTCAAAACAGAAATCTACCGCCCGTGATATGGCAAAGCTTGCTGTCGCCATCCGTCAGGATTTCCCCCATTATTTTCAGCTTTTTAAAACCAAGTCCTTTGAATATAATGGCCGCCGCTACAAAAATCACAACACCCTGCTGAGCAGTTACGAAGGCACGGACGGCATTAAAACCGGTTATATCCGTGCCTCTGGCTTTAATCTGGTGGCTACGGTGGAACGCCGGGGTATCCGTCTGGTCGGGGTAGTATTTGGTGGCCGTACTGGCCGGTCGCGTGATCAGCATATGGTGCATCTGCTCAACAAGCAATTTGCCCGCATCCCGCAATATGCCGAAACAACACTGGTTCCGCAAAAGAAACCGCTAACGCCAACACCGGTTGCGCCGCCGCCGCCCAAACCTAATATTCTGACCGTCAGCCGTGATACGGATTCCGGTTCATTATCGGTGGCAGTATCCGTGCCGCCGCCACGGCCTGATCTGGATGATCCCGATCCGGTGGAACAAACCCGGATTATCGGCTGGGGAATTCAGGTAGGCAGCTTTGAGAAACGCGCCAGCGCCCATCGCGCCGCCAGAAATGCCCGTGTTGCCGCGAATGATATTCTGTCGCACCAACCGGCACAATTGCGGCAAATCCAGTATGGCAATCTGACCTTATGGCAGGTTCATTTTAGCGGCTTTGATGAAACGCTGGCACGGCAGGTATGCCTTAAGCTGTTCCAGAAAGGCATGTCTTGCGTTGCCATACCGCAAATCAGCCAATCCAGTTAATCCGGCTAATCCGGCATATCACATGCTTGACTTTTGAATAAAGTACAATATTCTAATATACACGATATGCGTATATGTTCTTTCTTTATTTGTAAATGTGATGTGCCATGAAAAAAAACCCTGTTTCGCCAATTCCGCTTAACCCAGCCCCGTTTAAAAATGCCAGCTCTGCTGATGCTAAAGCCAGCGGTCGCGGCGGTGCCCGGCCGGGGGCTGGTCGTCCTGCCGGTCAAGGCCAGTATGGTGAGCCAACAAAACCGGTGCGGCTACCGGTTAGCATGATTGATGAGGTGATGGATTATGTGGCCACCGGTGGCCGCCAGTCGCTCCCTTTGTTTAGCTGTGCTGTGGCCGCCGGATTCCCGTCACCCGCCGATGATCACCTCGAAGGAAGCCTCGATCTGAACGATTATCTGGTCAAGCATCCGGCCGCGACATTCTTTGTTCGGGTCAGCGGCGATAGCATGATCAAGGCTGGCATCCATGAAAATGATATTCTGGTTGTTGACCGTAGCCTTGAGCCACGCCACGGCAAGGTGATCATTGCCGCGCTTGATGGCCAGCTGACGGTGAAACGGCTGCATCATAAATCCGGCAAGACCATGCTGATGCCGGAAAATGACCGCTATGCTCCTATTGTTGTCAGCGATGAGGCCAGCATGGTGATCTGGGGCGTTGTCACCAATGTCATTCATAGTGTGTAACCATGCTATTTGCGTTAGTTGACTGTAATAATTTCTATGCCTCTTGCGAGCGTGTCTTTGATCCGTCATTAGCCGCCGTGCCGGTGGTCGTATTATCCAATAATGATGGCTGTATCATTGCCCGTTCTGATGAAGCCAAAGCATTAGGTATTCCCATGGGGGCGGCTGTCCATGAATATGCCGCCGCGCTCAAACGGCATAAGGTGCGTGTCTTTTCATCAAATTATCCGCTTTATGGTGATATGTCTGGCCGTGTGATGGAATCGCTAAGCCAGTTCACCCCTGATGTTGAGGTATATTCCATTGATGAAGCGTTTTTAGGGCTGGATGGTTTCCCCATAACAGAATTGCCGCGCCGCATGCGGGATATGCGGGATAGTGTCCGGCAATGGACCGGCATTCCCACCTCTGTCGGGGTGGCGGCGACAAAAACACTGGCAAAACTGGCTAACCGTATTGCCAAAAAATATACCAGCGATGGGGTCTATA
>Ga0209137_1002116_pt1 | contig 17884 bp, 16 predicted proteins | sample SaaInl5LU_22_DNA_FD_184642 | JGI IMG/M metagenome (GOLD analysis project Ga0209137, IMG submission 184642) | Marine microbial communities from expanding oxygen minimum zones in the Saanich Inlet - ESP_105LU_22_DNA (SPAdes) (version 2) | ecosystem: Environmental > Aquatic > Marine > Intertidal... | reverse complement strand
CAACCCCACCTTCGCCAAAATACAAACGTGGGATAGGGAAACCCCAGTTAAATAAGCTGTTGTCTTGACCGCCTAGTGCTTGCGGATCCACATGAATAGCGTAATTCATCAAGCTGTCGTATCCTAGATATGCGAGATATTCGTTTTGCTTTGTGATGTGATAAGTACACATGACCTGTTCAAAGGCAGCAGGCGCTCTTCCACCAGTCCATTCGCTAGGATCCGTACTGATTGAAGTGTAGGGAGCATCAAAGTCCATGATTTTTACGAAATCATTTTCTAGTCTTAATGTATCATTCAGCGAGATGACATCTAATGAAACATCGACAGCAAGACTATCGAGCACCGCGCCATTCTGATCGTTTTGATCAACATAAGAACCTCCATAGGTGAATTGGTTGGGTGTAAGAGGATCAGGGTTAAATACTCTGGCGGCTACTGCAGTATCACTAGCGTGTACATTCAAATCTATCGTCCAACTGTTTTCATCATTTGTCAGAAGAACATAGTGCTGGCTTCCTTCTAGTACAGTATCCACCTGAACTTGGTGCCAATTTTCATCCGCAAAATAGAGATACGGTCCAGAGACTTGCATGGGAAGTTGCTCGAGCATAGCAGTAGACAAGCTTTGTCGTTGTCGAAGAAGTTGTCCCTGCTTTGAAAGAACGGATACATGCTGGTGCTCTAGAATAGGAATATTGTTAAAGGTTAGGCTTGAGCGCTGATACACTGCGTACGGTGAGTGGAGTGTTGAGTGAGGTACACGTTCGAGACCTGGGTATTCTTGAGCAGTACCTGCGAGGCTACAGAGCGCTAACGCGAAGGAGATGATTCTTTTCAAAATGCTGTATCGTTTCTTCTAATTTACTTTTTTCTACTCGGACTACGTAACGCAATCGTGCTTCTTGAATTCTTTCGACGGTAGCTAAGTTTAATTCTCTCGATACGCGTTCAACAAAGGACAGTTCACTGTAGTCGAATTGAATGGCAATATCTCGAGTGATAGTTTGTGTGATGACCTTGTTCTCTGCAATCGCATCTTTGGCACCTGCGCCATAGGCATTGATTAGGCCAGGTACTCCGAGCTTGATGCCACCGAAGTATCGGACAACAACACAGGCGACATCTACGAGCTGTGCGCTTTGCAAGGCACGGAGTATAGGAGCACCCGCGGTGTTTGCTGGTTCACCATCATCGTTGGAACGTTCATAAATGTCCTCCGGGTGAATACGCATCGCCCAACAGTAGTGTCGAGCGTTGGGCTCGTTTGATTTTACAAGGTCTAATTGGGCACGAAAACTTTCCTCGCTTTTACAAGGAAGGAGGTAGGCATTAAATTTACTGCCCTTGTCTTTGTACACGCCAAGTGAAGGCTGTAAAACCGTTTTAAATTTATCCTCTGACATACCAATGATCTTCTTCGGTAATGAACGTGTGCTCAGTACAATGATCGTTCTCTGGAAGCTGAGGCGCTGCCACTCCGTGGACCAATTCCTTCACCGTACTCTTGTAGTTCCAGACCTCGTCATAGAGCTCAAGATCGATAAAAGACTGAAGGACCTGTGCGCCGCCCTCTACAAGTAGATGTCCAATACCACGATTTAGGAGTTGTGGCAAAAATTTCTTTACATCTTTCGGGTCACAGAGGATGGTTTCAAATCCGTCTATGGGCTCCTTTGCAACCACTAATGGCGGGCTGTGCAGACAAGATGCTAGTGTTTGTGTTATAGGATAGCGTTCTGATTGCAACAAGATTGGTCGAGGTGATGTTCCTGACCAATTTCTTGTGCTTAACGATGGACGATCCACTGCAAGCGTCTTTGAACTGATTAAGATCCCATCAACTCTAGCGCGTAGTCGATGAGAAGCGATGGCCGCTAAAGGTCCTGAAAGTGCCGCTGGTGATGCATCGTCAGCTCTTTGTGCGTCAACGAATCCATCCTTGCTTTGAGCCCACTTTAAGGTGATCATGGGGCGAGCTAAAGAGAAATTGGTCCAAAAGCTTTTGTGTGCTTGAATAAAGCGTTCAGGTTGTTCTGACAATTCCACCTTAACACCATGCGCTTTCATATGCGCAATTCCTTTGCCGTCGACTTTTTCATGAGGATCCGTACAACCAATCACTACATGAGGAATTCCATGAGCCGTGATTAATTCGCAACACGGAGGTGTTTTCCCATAGTGCGCACAAGGCTCTAATGTGCAATACAAGGTAGATCGCCGTAAAAGTTCAGGATTTTGAACTGCTCGAATGGCCAACACTTCTGCGTGAGGACCGCCGTATTGATGGTGGTATCCTTCACCAATTATCTTTCCATCACAAACTACAACCGCACCTACAGACGGGTTAAGATTTGTACGTCCACGGCCATAGCTAGCCAATTGTAAGCAACGTGTGAGAAACTTCGCATGATCCATACCACAAATGTAGTCGTCGATTGCCTAAATTCACTTTTGAATGAAAAGTTTAGACACCTACTACAAACATGCAGTTAAATCGTTGACACCCAGCTACGGGGAGCGCGAAAGCCAGAACATTGTTCGATACTGGTTTGACGTTCGAGCGGGGTGGAGTCGAATGGATATCCTACTTCGCGGTGACGAGATGATGAACTTAGCATGGTTCGAGGCCGATCTGGACCGATTAATGGCCTCTGAGCCGATTCATTATTTGGTCGGTAAGGCCTACTTCATGGAGCGACTCTTGGAGGTGAATCCTACTACACTGGTTCCTCGTCCTGAAACCGAAGAATTGGTCCGTGGTATCATTGAATATATCGGTTCCGAAACAGCATTGAAGGTGCTTGATGTCGGCACAGGAAGTGGTTGTATAGCACTGGGCATTAAGTTATTAAGAGCTGAATGGACCGTTAGTGGTCTCGACATTCAACCAGGAGCTGTAGCAACAGCGCAGCGAAATGCTGCCACCTGGGGACTAGACGTATCTTTTACCACAGCTGACTTGCGAACATCCAGCGCTTTGACTGAAGATGTTATTGTGAGTAATCCTCCCTACATTCCTTCTAGCGAAGGCGCCTCTATGGATCCACATGTAGTTGGGGAAGAACCTAACATCGCATTGTTTGTTCCTGATGATACTCCTTTGGAATATTACGAGATGCTGCTTGACAAAGGGACTCAAGTTCCACCAAAGCGTTCTAGATATTTCGGCTTTGAAATCCATGAAGATTTTGGGGCTGAAATGAAATTATTGGCAGCGAAGTTTGGAGTTAAAAACATAAAACTTGTGAAAGATTTACAAGGCAAAGACAGAATGATTTTCGGAAGATATGACGGATAAAGAACGAATTGTTGCACTTCGCGAGGAGCTGCATGCACACAACCATCGCTACTACATACTAGATGCGCCGACCATTTCGGACTACGATTTTGACCGATTATTGAAAGAGTTGGAATTGCTCGAGAAGGAATACCCTGAGATGCACGATGCAAACAGTCCTTCGCAGCGTGTAGGAGGAGGCATCACGAAGAAATTCGCCACTGTAGAACACCAATATCCTATGCTATCCTTGAGTAATTCTTATTCGCTTCAAGAGATTGAAGAATGGATTACTCGTGTGACGAAACTTGCGCCTGAAGCCACCTATGTCTGTGAGCTCAAGTATGATGGCGTGGCGATAGGTATTCAATATAAAAATGGCCAATTATTCAAGGCTGTAACCCGTGGAGACGGCACCAAGGGAGATGACATCACCACCAACGTACGCACGATTCGTAGCATTCCGTTACAGCTAGGTGCAGACGCACCTGACGACTTTGAAATCAGAGGTGAGATTGTCATGCCACATCAGGCATTTAAAGCATTGAACCAGCGTCGAGCAGCGGAAGGTTTACCGCAGTTTGCGAACCCGAGAAACTGCGCATCAGGATCCTTGAAACTGCAGGACAGCGCTGAAGTTGCGAGTCGAGGATTGGATGCGTATCTCTACTACGTGTTACCAGAAGGGAAATTGGCCAATTCGCATAGCGCAGCCATCGAGCGAGCAGGAGCATTAGGCTTTAAAGCTCCAAAAGTTGAAGATCGCTTTATTGCGAAATGTGCAAATGCAGAGGAAATCATGTCCTTTATTAATCATTGGGATACCGCGAGAACACAATTGCCTTTCGATATCGACGGTATCGTGATCAAGGTTGATGACTATAATGCGCAACAGGAATTAGGATTTACCGCAAAATCACCACGCTGGGCAACTGCATATAAATTCAAAGCGGAACAGGTCAGCACGGTGCTCGAAACGGTCACCTATCAAGTCGGCCGTACAGGAGCCATCACCCCAGTAGCTAACCTAACACCCGTCTGGTTAGGAGGTACTACTGTTAAACGTGCTTCACTGCATAACGCCGACCAGATCGCTGCATTAGACCTATATATAGGCGACCATGTTTTTGTCGAAAAGGGGGGAGAAATCATCCCGAAAGTTGTCGGTGTTGACTTAAGTAAACGTTCTGACTCGCAAAGGCCTGTGGTCTATATCGCAGAATGCCCAGATTGCGGCAGCACATTAGAACGAAGTGAGGGCGAGGCTCAGCACTATTGCCTAAATACAAAGAGTTGTCTAACTCAGATATCCGGAAGATTGGAGCATTTTATTTCCAGGAAAGCTATGGATATCATGGGGATGGGAGCGGAGACCATACAGCTATTGGTAAAAAAGGAGCTTATTCATGAACCTTCAGATCTGTACACCTTGACCTACTCCGATTTGATCGCACTAGATGGGTTCAAGGAGAAGAGCGTTACCAATATCCTTGAGGGCATTCAGCAGTCGAAGGAGATTCCATTTGAGCGTGTTTTATTTGCACTTGGCATTCGTCACGTTGGAGCAACTGTCGCTAAGAAACTAGCTAAACATTTTACTTCAATAGACAAGATCATACTTGCTGATAAAGAAGAAATTACAGCAGTAGAAAGCATGGGGGATGTCATTGCAGAGCAGATCGTTGATTATTTGTCCGAGGAGGCAAACATTCAAATGCTCGGGCGCCTTGAGTCCGCTGGCGTTCAATTAAAGGTGGATCCATCTCAAATTATAGAAACCAAGGAAAGCGAAATAACGGGTGCGAAAATTGTTGTTTCCGGAGTCTTTAGTAGGTTTTCTAGAAATGAACTGAAAGCGTTAATCGAACAATATGGAGCGAGTAATGTCGGTAGCATTAGCGGTAAGACTACCTATGTGGTTGCTGGAGAAGGAATGGGCCCTGCCAAGCTAGAAAAGGCGAACAAACTGGGTGTTGAGATACTTACTGAAGACGAATTCCTAGCAAAAATTGGTCTATGAAAAAGCTTATTGACTACTTCCACCGTAAAGGCTTTCGAAACGCTCCAAAATCCAAGCTAGGCAAAGTGACTCCTGCTCCACAAGTTACCTTATTGTACGATGAGGATCATCAGAAAAAGTCCGTTGAAAAACACTTCAAACAGGTAATCGGAGTCACCACAGTCGCTGCAAAACGAAATAAAGAGTTGCCCATTAACACGATGCAACTTCATACGAACGACTTTGATTTCAGGGGATTTCCAAAGGCCACCGTACCCGACGCTGCGGTTTCATGCAGCATATTGATCAACCTTCGCAAGGACCAAAAATTGGACTGGTATTGGTTCGGTAAAACCTACAATTATCGAGTAGATTTGCAAGGGAACTGTGAACTCGCTGATATTATAATTAGCGGACCTTTTCCATTAGCTGAAAAGCTCAATACATTAATTCAATACTTAGATAAATTTCAAGATGACTGATTTCTCCCCGTACGGTGTGGGCGTTGCCCTTATTACTCCTTTTAATGCTCATCTATCTGTCGATTTTGATGGCCTCGGTCGCTTGTTAGAGCATTGTATTGAGGGTGGTGTGAATTACTTTGTAGTCAATGGAACCACAGCTGAAAACCCGACACTTACGCTTGAAGAAAAGCAAGGCATTCTCGATTTTGTTATTGAAAAAAATGCAGGACGTCTACCGGTTGTATTTGGAATTGGAGGAAACAACACCGCAGCGCTATGTCAGGAACTTAAGGAGTTTGACGTTGAAGGTGTTAGCGCTATTCTTAGTGCCAGCCCATACTATAACAAACCTACTCAAGAAGGAATTTATCAGCATTATTCAGCCCTGGCGCAGTCCAGTACGTTACCCATCATTCTATACAACGTACCGGGAAGAACAAGCAGCAACATAAGTGCTGAAACAACCGTCCGTCTGGCTAAGGACCACAGCAATATCGTCGCGATTAAAGAGGCCAGCGGCAACCTAGATCAAATTACCGAAATCATTTTGAATCGTCCAGAAGGTTTCGGTGTGATTTCAGGAGACGACAACCTCACGTACGCGATGATGGGCCTAGGGGCAGAGGGTGTTATCTCAGTGAGCGGACAAGGTGTTCCAGAGGTGTTCTGTGCCATGGTAGACGCAATGCTCGAAGGTGATGTCGCCACAGCTCGTGACAATCATCTAGCACTGTATGAACTCACGAACTTATTGTTCCAGGAAGGCAATCCAGCTGGTATCAAATCTGTATTAAAACACCGTGAAGTTTGTGGTGCTGACGTGCGTTTACCTCTCGTTCAAGCAACGCCTGAGCTACACAGTGAGATTGAGGTTGCCTTAACACGACTAGGAGTAGAATTCACTGCAAATTAATACAGTTTTAAACCTCGAGGAGCCTAATGAAGGTGATAACCTGCTCTTGTCGAAGAAAGAATTGCTCGTTAAATTGAGCACGGAACTTCTTCAACAAAATTCGTGAGAATACTTTACGCCCTTCAAGGAACTGGTAATGGACACGTAGCTCGGGCTCGTGATCTTGTCCCTCGTTTTTCGCAATACGCAGAGGTAGATGTACTTATAGCGGGCAGCGCTAGTGATTTAGACCTTGGTTTCCCTGTGAAGTTTAGAAAGTATGGACTTGCAATGGTTTACAATTCTAATGGAGCGGTAAGCTACTGGCGTTCCTTGTTCCAAAACAAACTCATTACCTTTCTTAAAGATGTCTTTCAGCTGCCCGTAAAGGATTACGATGTAGTTGTTATCGATTTCGAAGCAATAACTTCCTACGCTTGTAGATTACGAGGTATTAAAGCACTTCAGCTGAGTCACCAAGCTGCCTACTGGAGCATGCTCTCACCGAGACCTGATAAGAAAAGTCTCCACTGGGAATTTGTCTTAAAGTACATGTCACCGGCGCATTATAAGATTGGGTTCCACTTTGAAAGGTTCGATACGTTCATATTGCCACCGATCATACGAAAGGAGATTAGACAGCTTGAAATTTCACACCAGCACAAATGCGTGGTCTATTTACCGTCCTACAGCAGTGTAGATCTTGTGGACTTTTTTCGCCAATTTCATAATCACTCATTCGTAGTTTTCAGCCCGAAGGCCTCGCCAATCGTAGATGTTCATATTGAAGTCCGTGCAGCGGATGTCAACGGATTTCTTCAAGAACTAGCGGCCTGCTCCCACGTGATTTGCGGTGCAGGTTTCGAGACACCGTCGGAAGCATTATTCCTGGGTAAGTCCGTGCTCACCATTCCTATAGTAGGGCAGTATGAGCAAGCATGCAACGCAGCAGCCTTGGCAGCGATGGGCGTTCAGGTATTGCCTAAATTGGATCAAGAATACGTGAACGAAGTGGCAGAGTTTTTGAATCAATCTCAGCCGAAACAAGTAACGTTTCCGGACTATGCAGAGGAATTGGTGCAGTGCATTGTGAATAACGTTCAAAACGGCACTGAATATGATGATATTTCCTCTTTACAAGTTTGGTAAATAGATTACCTTTGCACGTTCAAAGATGATTAGAAAAATAACTACATACATACTCGCAGGATTTTTCCTAGTGAGCTGCGGAGAGTACCAAGAGGTGCTTAAGAGCAAAGATTTGGACTACAAATTCTCTAAGGCCGTGGAGTACTATGAAGCCAAAGAGTTCAATAAGGCGTACCCAATTTTTGACGAATTGATCACGCTATACCGCGGTACACACAAGGCTCAGGAGGTATACTTCTACTATGCGAATACGTTGTACATGCAGAAGAACTATATCCTAGCAGGGTACCACTTCAAGAACTTTTACAAGACGTTTCCTCAGAACGAAAAAGCAGATGAAGCAGCTTATCTAACAGCGTATTGCTACTATCTCGAGGCGCCTGCCCATAGTCTAGACCAAGCGTACACGTACAAAGCGATCAACGAAATCCAGCTCTACATCAATACACATCCAAACTCGGAACGTATCGAGGATTGTAATATGTACATGGAGGAACTTAGAGGGAAATTGGAAACCAAATCTTTCGAGATTGCCAAACAATACTACAAAACACGTAAGTACAAGGCTGCAATGACGGCCTTTACCACAACCCTTTCAGAATACCCAGATACGCCTTACCGTCAGGAAGCGATGTATTTGAAAACAAAAGCAGCTTTTAAACTAGCGGAAAATAGTGTTCCATCCTTACAAGAGGAGCGCTTTATTGAAGCTCGTACGGCTTTAAATGATTTTGAAGAAGCCTACCCGGAAACGGAGGATCTTCAAGAATTGCGTAAATTGAATAAATAAAGACACCATAAGCTCATGGATTACAAGAAAATGCAAGCGGATAAAACGACACGTACGCACAACATCAACGAGATTGATTCAGCTACGGAAAACATCTACGAAGCTTTGACTATTGTTGCAAAGCGTGCAGAGCAAATCAATGACGACACTCGTGAAGAGCTTCACGCTAAGTTGCAGGAATTCGCTTCATCTACAGAGTCACTTGAAGAAATCTTTGAAAACAAAGAGCAAATCGAAGTGAGCCGTTTCTACGAAAGCTTACCAAAGCCTACAGCATTGGCGCTTCAAGAATGGTTAGAAAACCGTACGTACTTCCGCAGAGAGGAAGAAAAATAAGCCGAAGGTGACTGGGCTTTTGAAACATCGCAAAGTACTACTCGGAGTTTCGGGTAGTATTGCCGCCTACAAAAGCGCTCACCTTGTTCGGGAACTCATCAAAAGGGGTGCCGAAGTCCAGGTTGTCATGACTCATGCAGCTAAGGATTTCGTCACCCCTTTGACGCTTTCGACTGTTAGTACTAAGCCTGTTTACTCTGACTTCATAGAAGATGACCAGAAACCTTATGGCGTTTGGAACAACCATGTAGAGATGGGACTTTGGGCGGATGCAATGATTATTGCACCTGCATCTTCAAACACATTAAGCAAACTAGCAACGGGCGCTTGTGACAACCTACTCACTGCAGTGTATCTAAGCGCGAAGTGTCCCATTTTCGTTGCTCCAGCAATGGATCTTGACATGTATTCCAACGGCGCCACGACAGACAACTTGAACATTCTTGGGGAACGTGGAGTTGGAGTGATTGATGCAGCATTTGGGGAATTGGCCTCAGGTTTAGTCGGGAAGGGACGGATGGCAGAACCCGAAGAAATTGCAAATCATTTAGAGGAGTACTTCCTATCGAAAAGTCCACTACGTGAAAAGAAAGTACTTATCAACGCTGGTCCAACCCATGAGCATCTAGATCCAGTCCGCTATTTAGGCAACAATAGTAGTGGGCGTATGGGAACTGCCATTGCGCAAGCAGCACGTGATGCCGGAGCAGAAGTAACTTTGGTCCTAGGACCGACTCAAGCACAGTTGGATCTTGAGGGACTTAATGTGATTCACGTAGTCAGTGCAAAAGAAATGCTCGTGGCTATGCAAGAAAATTTCAGTAATGCCGTTCTTACCATTTGTACTGCAGCCGTTAGCGACTTTACGCCGACAAGTGCTGCCGAGCACAAAATAAAGAAGGACCCTAACACTACTGAAATGACCATCACCTTTGAAAAAACTCCAGATATTCTTTCACATCTAGGCAGCAAAAAATCACCACTACAAAAAGTCGTGGGATTCGCTTTAGAAACGCAGGACGGTGCAGCCTATGCACAAGGAAAGCTTACTTCAAAAAACGCAGATGCTATTGTGCTCAATACACTAGGTAAAACTGGGGTTGGATTCGAAACAAGTACGAACGAGGTCGAAGTCTTTTTTAAAGATGGAAGCTCTATTCCCTTTAGCCTCAGAGAAAAATCAGTGCTCGGAGTTTCTTTAATTCAAACGTTCATAGACGCCTTTAATCTCGATCAGCATGAAGCGTAGTTTTTTAATTGCTTGTTTGATATTCTGCCTTCAATATGTGGTCAAGGCTCAAGAGCTGCGTGCTACCGTAAAGGTGTTAAGCCCTGAGGTACAAGCCACGAATAAGGATGTTTTTACCTCTTTAGAGTCTACTTTGGAGAACTTTCTGAATGGCTACGCCTTTACAGAGCATACGTATGCAGACGAAGAGCGAATCGACTGTAGCTTTATAATTACGGTGAATAGCGTTTCAGGAAATCGATTCGATGCGAATATTCAAGTACAGTATTCCCGTCCGATCTTTAATTCTCAGTATAATTCTCCAATTCTCAATGTGCTCGACAAAGACCTTGTTTTTAGCTTTACTGAAAATGAGCCTATTGAATTTCAAAAGAATAACTACACCACGAACCTTAGTTCGGTAATTGCATTTTACTCTTATGTAATTATTGGCCTTGACCGAACCACTTTTCAGGCAAATGGAGGTGATGCTGAATTTGTTATCGCACAAAACATTGTTTCCACAGCGCAGAGTAGTGGTGGGGCTAGAGGCTGGAAAAGTTTTGACGGGAATAAAAATCGATTCTGGATCACAGATAACCTGACCAGTCCAGCATTTGAACCCGTCAAGGAGTGTTTGTATATGTACCATCGTCAAGGGCTAGACCTTATGTATCAATCAGATAATCATAAGAAAAGTCTTACAACGATCAAAGAGGCCCTTGAATTACTCCAGGAACCCAACAGCAAGCGACCGAACAGCTACCTGATGAATATTTTCTTTGATGCTAAAAATCGTGAAATACTCTCTTTGTTTTCAGAAGCGGGTTCAGTCGGTGTAGACATCAAAGGGCTGCAGGAAATGCTTGAGAATCTTGATAGAACTCACGCAAGTAGTTACGACAAACTAGGTAAGTAATGCTGCAACATATAGAGGTTTCAAATTTCATTTTGATTGACCATCTTTCTCTACCTGTATCATCAGGCATGACCGTGATGACGGGGGAGACAGGTGCTGGTAAAAGTATACTCCTTGGGGCGTTAAGTGCTGCTTTAGGAGGGCGTTTATCGGCAAAATCGGTTCTAAAAGACAGCAGTAAGAAAGCGGTTATTGAACTGATGATCCGTGTAAAAGAAGAACTTCGTGATGAATTCGAACATCTTGATGTAGACTATGCAGAAGACACCGTGTTCCGACGCGAGCTACTTCCTTCAGGAAAATCGCGTTGCTTCATTAATGATACGCCAGTAAAGGCGGCTGATCTCGCCCGTATCGCCGGTACTTTTATCGATATCAACAGCCAGAGCGATGCAGGTCTTCTGTATCGAATAGGGCAGCAGATGGAACTTATTGATGCCTTTGCGACCGTAAAGAAAGAAAAAGGACACTATGCGGATGCGTACCGTGCCTTTACTCGCTTGACTCAGGAGCTTGAAGCCCTTAAAGAATTAGGTGCTGCAGATGATTTGGACTACCTCACTTTCGTGGTGAACGAAATGAAATCCTTCAGTATTGAACCGGGAGAATACGAACGTCTTGAAGATGAATTGATTCGTGCAAAGGCGCATCGAGAAGACCAGTCTAAGTTCGAAACATTGCTTTCAAAAATTGGTCAAGCAGGAGGGGCATTAGACGCACTGTTTGAAGTCGAGGCCGCCCTGTTGAAAATTGCAGAGAACAGTGACGCTTATGAAACGTTCACTTCAGAATTACAGGCATCCATTTCCTCGTTGCAGAATTTAGAACGTACCGCCAAGAATACGCTAAGTAACGAGATAAGTGCTGAAGAGCTCGATGAACTGCGCAAACGAAAAAGTCAGATCGACGGTTTGGTACGCAAACATCGTGTAGGTTCCGCGGAAGAATTGATGGAGAAACGAGCAGCACTCATAGAGAAGCTCGAAACCCTTCAAAACAAAGAAACTGAGATAGCACGGTTAGAGCAGGAGCTCACTAGTGCCGTTGTATCACTTCGGGAAGCCGCTGAAGCGCTACACAGCAAGCGTAAAAAAGCATCAGCAAAGATTCAAAAAGCATTTGCTACTTATCTAGAGCGAGTGGATTTGCCGAAAGCTAGACTAGAATTAGACTGGGAGGAAATAGAACCTTCCGCGTATGGTTGTTACAGGCCGGTATTTTTATTTGCGGCAAACCCAGGTTCGGGATTGGAGCCTTTGCACAAGGTAGCTAGTGGAGGTGAGCAGAGCAGGGTTAAACTTGCTTTAAAGGCGGTTTTAGGACAGCATGCATCTCTGAGTGCACAGATCTTTGATGAGATTGACACTGGGATTAGCGGATCTACCGCAGAGAAGGTCGGTGGATTAATGAAAGAATTGGCTCAGACACAACAGATTATAACGATAACACATCTACCACAGGTGGCCGCTGCTGGTAGTGCCCACTGGAAAGTCAGCAAGTCACAAACCAAAACGGACACGGTTTCAAATGTTCGTACTTTAGAGCAGGACGAACGCATTTCTGAGATTGCTCGTATGCTCAGTGGCTCGAAAATCACCGACGCTGCGAAGAATCAGGCAGAAGTATTGCTAAACGCCCTCTAAAACTTATTTTAGCACAGTATTTAAACACAAAACGTATGTCTAACGGATTACTCAGTGGCAAATGCGGTATCGTATTTGGCGCACTTAACTCAGACTCAATTGCCTGGAAAGCAGCGGAAGCGATTCACGCTCAAGGCGGTAAAGTAGTACTTACAAACGCTCCAATCGCAATGCGTATGGGTGAACTCAATAATCTCTCCGAGGCGATTGCCGCACCTATTATCCCAGCTGACGCTACAAGCATGGAAGATTTAGATAAGTTAATCACCGGTGCAATGGAGCACTTTGGTGGTAAGATCGACTTTATTCTTCACTCAATAGGAATGAGCGTTAATGTTCGTAAAGGCAAGCACTATACGGATATGAACTACGATTGGTTGCAAAAAGGTTGGGACGTTAGTGCCGTTAGTTTTCATAAAGTCATGAAGAGCGCTTGGAACCACGATGCAATGAACGAGTGGGGATCTATTTTGGGTCTTACATACATGGCAGCGCAGCGCACTTTCCCAGATTACAACGACATGGCGGATAACAAGAGTTATTTAGAAAGTATCGCTCGTAGCTTCGGTTATCACTGGGGTGTTCGCAATAACGTTCGCGTTAATACTATTTCGCAGAGCCCTACGCCAACCACTGCTGGTTCAGGTGTTAAAGGCTTCGGTGGTTTTATTGCCTACGCCGACAAAATGTCGCCACTTGGTAATGCAACTGCTCAAGACTGTGCAAACTATATCGTTACGTTATTTTCAGATTTGACGAAGCGTGTAACCATGCAAAACTTATACAATGACGGTGGATTCAGCAACATGGGGGTAAGTGACCTCGTAATGCAACAATTCATGGAAGGAGAAGAAGGCGAAGAATAGACCTGATCTCTTTTTGTACTGCTTCAAAAGCCGCGCTAACGTTAGTTAGTGCGGCTTTTTTTATAGAGGATGTAAGGGAACTTTTTAAAAGCTAGATCCTTCTCATAGCCTTGTGGTGCACGATCAGACTCCGGCAACAACATCAACTCTGAAGGTTGCTCAGTCAGATATACCTTGCCATAACGTGCTGCAACAGCTGACATTTTCCAATACTTTGACAACTCGGTCACTTGCACTCTTTGATCGGGATAAGCCTCATGTATGGCTTCAACAGCCCGTATCATTCGGCGATCACGTGACGGACTTTTACTAAAGAAGATGCTCAAAGTGATCGCGACAAACCACATCGCAAAATTACTTAACGAAAGTACCTTGACCCATCGCTTACGTTGTATAGTCCAAGGATAGGGGCGCTGCTCTAGGAGCATAGCAAACCCTAACATCCAAAAAGCCATTGAAGGCATGAAGTAATAATGGTGCTGACGGTCCATGAAGAAGAAAGGTAATGTGCCGCACAACGCGAGTAAAAAGAAGAAAGTACTCTCTTTTCTTAAAGCGTAAGATTTCTTCGAACGAATGCGCAATACAATCAAAACAACGAGCGGCAAGAAGAGCTGCTTACCCACCTCAAACAAGCTCAAAAAAACACTACCAGCCTGCTCACGTTCTCCGAGGAGTGTAGGTAGAAGCTGACGGTCCATGTAGCCTTGAAAGAATGCAGAGAAATTGGGTTCGTAGAGGTACAAATAACTGAACATGGCGCTAAACGAGAAGGTCATGGTCACCATCGATAATATGGCGGCCTTGCGATGTTCTGGAAATAGAACAGCCATGATGGGTAACGTCATAAGTGGAAATAATGCCACAGGTCCCTTGATGCTTATGCCAATCAATAGCATTACACCAGCCAAAACACTCCAAAAATAGTTGCGTTTGATGGTCCCTTCAAAAAGGAGCCAAACGACACAAAGAATGGCCGCGCTAAGTGGAGCTTCTAACAAGTTATTTTGGTGTACCCATACTACTGTGGGTGTAAGTGTCCATAATAATTGTGGGATCCAAGCACGATGTCCCTCGGGCATAAACAATACCCAAATCCGGCGCAACATAAGAACACTAAGTCCATACATGGTGTACGGATACATGCGGTCGACCCAAAATTGGTCACCGAAGAGGCGGTAATAGACGGAATGAAGGCCAAAAGAAAATGGCGGATGTTCGTAAAATTCTGGATGAATGTACGGGGTGTAACTAGGCACCCAAAAGCTTCCGATTCCGTCGTTCAGGTTGGCGGCGATAGTTGCATAAGTGAGACCGTCGAAGAACATGCCCTTTGTAAAAAGCAAGGGCAGGAGTAGTAATGCGGCAATCGCCCATGAAAATTGATTCAGGCGGTAATTAATGATATGACTCATTTAAAATTCACTCTTTAGGTGGAAGGTGATTTTATCAAATTTATCTTGTGCCATCTGCAATGAAAACTGGGAATCGGCCAAGAAAACCAATCTTCCAAATTTATCTTCAGCTAGGTAGCGTTGTTTTAGCGCACTAAACTCAGCTAGTTGCGCGTCGTCATGAGACTCTATCCAGCATGCCTTGAAAGCAGGGAAGTTTTCATACGAACATTTTGCATTGTATTCGTGCTCCAAGCGGTATTGAATTACCTCATATTGAAGCGCACCCACGGTACCTATGATCTTTCTGTTGTTCTGTTTTAATGTGAAGAGCTGGGCGACACCTTCATCCATGAGTTGATCGATGCCTTTATTTAACTGCTTCGCCTTCAGTGGATCCGCATTGTTAATGAACCTGAAGTGCTCAGGAGAAAAGGATGGAATACCAGTGTAGTGCAAGTTTTCCTTCACGGTTACCGTGTCACCAATTCTAAAACTACCGTTATCAGGAATACCGATGATATCCCCAGGGAATGCCTCATCAATCGTGCTTTTCTTAGATGCCATAAAGGCTGTTGGCGCACTAACTCTGAAGGTTTTTCCAGTTCTCGTGTGCGTGTAGTTTTTGTTTCGTTCGAACTTGCCACTCACCACTTTCAAAAAGGCTATTCTATTCCTATGGTTCGGGTCAATGTTCGCGTGAATTTTAAACACAAAACCGGAAAAAGCTTCTTCTTGAGGAACGACTAATCGTTCTTCAGCTTCCTTAGGTTGTGGCTCAGGAGCAATGTCTTGAAAACAATCTAACAGCTCACGAACACCAAAATTATTTAAGGCAGAACCGAAGAGTACTGGGCAGAGATCACCTTTCAGATACGCCTCTTTATCAAAAGCAGGGTAGACAGCATCTAAAAGCTCCAAGTCACCGCGTAGCTCTTCTGCGGCTTCATCACCCACAAATTCATTCAATTCTGGACTCGAGATATCTTCAAAGGCGGTTCCTTCAGAGATCTTTTGCTTGTTATCGGCGCTATACAAATTCAGGTTTCGCTCCCACATATTATATACGCCCTGGAAGCGCTGTCCCATTCCAATTGGCCAGGAAAGAGGGCACAATGTTAACCCTAATTTTTGCTCAACCTCATCTACTAAATCAAAGGCATCTTTTCCTTCGCGATCCAATTTATTGATGAACACAATAATCGGTGTGTCACGCATGCGGCAAACCTTTACTAGTTTCTCTGTCTGAGCTTCCACACCTTTAGCTACATCTATCACTACAATAACACTATCACATGCCGTTAGCGTACGGTAGGTATCTTCTGCAAAATCTTGGTGACCAGGTGTATCAAGGATATTGATTTTCTTATCCTTATAGTAGAATCCCATTACAGAGGTTGCAACCGATATACCACGCTGCTTTTCTATTTCCATGAAATCTGAAGTAGCAGACTTTTTCACTTTATTGCTCTTTACCGCACCAGCTTCTTGGATTGCACCCCCGAAAAGTAGAAGCTTCTCTGTGAGTGTGGTTTTCCCCGCATCCGGGTGAGAAATAATACCAAAGGTTCTTCTTTTGCTAATTTCGCTTTGTAGAGACATTGAATCGTAATTATGCCGCAAATATACATATAGTAGTTGCCTTATGTATTGGTAATTAATTATACTTGCCTTTGAACAAAACAATTCTGCCACACTGAGGTTAACATACAGTGACTACACGATATTCCATAAAAGATTTAGAACAGCTAAGCGGCATCAAGGCGCATACTATCCGCGCTTGGGAGCAGCGGCACAAGCTGATTGTACCCAAACGCACCTCGACCAACATTCGGTTTTACGGTGACGATGACTTACGCGTAGTGTTGAATGTGGCTCTTTTATTGGAGCATGGAATGAAGATTGGACAAGTTGCAAAACTTACTCCTGAAGAAATTGCAATGCAAGCCTTGGAGGCGAGTCCTTATCTAGGCAGCTACACCCACGAGCTGAATGAGCTAAAGATTAGTACACTCGCATTTGATCTCGGTAGATTTGAAGCCATTATGGCCCATTGTATCGAAAAGCACGGTATTCACAAGACGTTCAGAGAAATCATCGGAGATTATATCCAAGAGCTTGGTAAACTTTGGCTGAGCGGCTCGGTAAGTATTAGTCAAGAACATTTCGTGAGTTCGCTTATACGCCAAAAACTCTTCGCTGCTATCGACGAGCTTGTGGTTCCCGAACAACCTAAAAAAGGAACTTACGCTTTATTCCTACCTGCCAACGAACTACACGAAATAGGTATTCTTTACCTAGCCTATGTTCTGAAGGAGCGGGGAGAGCATGTTTTTTATCTCGGCCAAAGCTTGCCAAAAGAATATCTATCAGATCTTTTAGACAATAAAAAGGTAGATTACCTTATAAGTGCATTCACAACGTATCCCGAAAAAGAGGATCTTCCTGATTTTTTAGTCGATTTGGAGGAGCTTATTCACAAAAGAGGGGTGGAAGCACATCTTACTGGCTTCCAATTCGACGGAATTCAACTGCCCGAAGACACACCCAACATACACATTTACAGTACTTTAAAAACGTTAAGCGAATCCGTATAAATTAAATTTATACTTTGTTTAATAAATTCTTTCAAACATTAGACAAATTGTTACAACACAATGTTTAACTTTACGACGGTAACGTTAAACAATTGTAGTTATGTCTACGGCAGAATTTGGAGAACTAATTGATCGAGAGCACGATTTTTTGCACCAACTTGCAATGAAGCTCACGAAGAGACAGGACGACGCGCAGGATCTTATCCAAGATACCTACTTTAAAGCGCTGAAGAACAAAGACAAGTTCGCGACGGGTACGAATTTGAAAGGGTGGTTGTATACCATCATGAAAAATACCTTCATTAATAATTATCGCCGCAAGAAGCA